>CWGP01000009.1_pt1 | contig 269543 bp, 257 predicted proteins | sample 693701 | NCBI WGS metagenome assembly CWGP01 (sample SAMEA3735915, study PRJEB9488) | human gut metagenome | biome: ENVO:mammalia-associated habitat; material: ENVO:feces | place: Malawi | collected 2009-02-27 | reverse complement strand
GCGACTGTGAAGCAGAGCAGATGATGAATACGGGGAACGAAGAGACCGTAGTAACCGAAGTCCGAAGGGAATCACTGCGACTGTGAAGCAGAGCAGATGATGAATAATACTAGGGGAACGAAGAGACCGTAGTAACCGAAGTCCGAAGGGAATCACTGCGACTGTGAAGCAGAGCAGATGATGACAAGCGTAGTTTGTTCATCAAACTATTGCCTCACTGCGAGTATTGGCGAGGAATCAATGGAATAAAACGATGCAACTTTATTTTTAGTTTCTTCAAGAAAGGAAGAGCAACATGTCAGTAACAGGACATATTCATTCAACAGAAAGTTTCGGATCAGTGGACGGACCAGGTATTCGCTTTATTGTCTTTATGCAAGGATGCCGGATGCGTTGTGAGTTTTGTCATAATCCAGATACTTGGAAAATCGGTGCCGGTATCGAACGGACGACAGATGACGTACTGGAAGAAGCACTCAAATATCGAGAATTTTGGGGAGAAAAAGGTGGGCTGACTGTTAGTGGCGGAGAACCATTGCTTCAGTTGGACTTCTTGATCGATCTTTTCCGAAAAGCCAAAGCTGCAGGGGTGAACACCACCTTAGATACGTGCGGAAAACCTTTTACTCGGGAAGAACCTTTTTTTAGCAAATTTCAAGAGTTGATGACTGTCACTGATTTACTATTATTTGATATCAAGCATATTGATAATGATGCTCATAAGAAGCTGACCACACAATCCAACGACAACATCTTAGAAATGGCAAAATACCTTTCAGAAATCAATAAGCCAGTCTGGATCCGTCACGTGCTGGTGCCATTCAGAAGTGATTATGATGAGTTTTTGATCCGTTTAGATGCGTTTATCAAGACGTTGAATAATGTAGATAAAGTAGAGATTTTACCTTATCACACAATGGGTAAATATAAATGGGATGAATTAGGGCTGAAGTATCCACTGGAAGGAATTGAGCCGCCAACACAAGATCGCGTGAAAAATGCAAAAGAGTTGCTTCATGTCGATGACTATAAAGGTTATCTTACCCGTTAACAAGCGTAGAGAAGATAACTATTGATTCTTTCCTATTTTTTGCTATCATTAGAAAGTGGAAAATGAATGAATTAGGAGCGATCATTATGTCGAAAATATTAGTATTTGGACACCAAAATCCTGATACAGATGCTATTGGAGCAGCAATTGCTTTTGCGCACTTGCAAAAGGAATTAGGAAAAGATACCGAAGCAGTTGCTCTTGGAACACCAAACGAAGAAACGCAATTTGCTTTGTCTCATTTTGAACTTGAAGCCCCGCGTGTGATTGAGCAGATTGAGGCTGGTTCAGAAGTGATGCTTGTGGATCATAATGAGTTTCAGCAAAGTGCAGAAGGGATAGCAGAAGCTGCCATTTTAGCTGTAGTTGACCATCATCGTATCGCCAATTTTGAAACTGCAAACCCTCTCTACTACCGTGCAGAACCGGTTGGCTGTACGAGTACGATCGTGTTGAAATTATACCGTGAGGCAAATGTAGAGATTCCAGCAGCTATTGCCGGAATCATGTTGTCAGCGATCGTTTCAGATACATTGTTGTTCAAGTCACCTACATGTACTGAGGAAGATATCGCCGCTGCAAAAGAGTTAGCAGCAATTGCTAATGTGGATCTAGAGGCGTATGGCCTGGATATGCTGAAAGCTGGAACAAATTTAACAACTAAAACAGCTGCTGAATTGTTGGATCTAGATGCAAAAAGTTTTCCGATGGGTGGAAAAAGCATTCGTATCGGTCAAGTAAATACAGTGGATTTGAATGAAGTGTTTAGCCGCCAAGAAGAGCTAGAAACAGCAATGAAGGCCGAAAATCAGGCAAAAGGTTATGACTTGTACCTACTAGTCGTTACTGATATTTTGAACAGCAATTCTGAATTGCTAGTGATTGGAGAGCCAACTGCACCGGTTGAAGCGGCGTTTAACGTTGTCTTGACAGCAAATCGCGCATTCTTACCGGGGGTTGTTTCTCGTAAAAAACAAGTTGTGCCGCAATTAACTGAAAGCTTTAATAACTAATAGCTGACAGGATAATACGGGCAAAAAAGATGAACATTTGAATTGGTCGGACAATCAGCAACTGCAGTCCTTTCACTGTAATAATGAAAGGTTTTTGGCTAGCAGGGGAGCTTAAGATTGTCCGGCTATTTTTGAATGAGAGACGGCCCTCCTAGTGGGAATGGAAAGAGAGCGAAAGACATGGAATTTTTTTATAGTAGTCATTATCAAGGGATTCAGAAAATTATTGATTCAGAGTTGTTCTCAAAACTGATTCTTTTCTTGAAAAAACAACAAAAACCACCAATCTTAAGAGAATTAAAACAAAATTTTCCAGAGAAAAATTTTGAAAAAATACTTGATCAGTTGATCGATGCTGGGATCATTACCCGAAAGGATCGTCGCTATCAAGTGGCATTTCCTATCTATTCCACAAAAGATCAGCAGAAGAGTCGTGAGCGTTGGCAACAACCTAATACGATAATTTTAGAAGAGTTGGCGTTCATTTTACAAGCGGACATCATGAGTGATCAGCGCTTTTTCTATGCTTGTGAAGAAGGTGTGGTACAAGCATTCATTTATCGGCTAATCCATGAGTCTTTTCAGCTTATTTCTTTTTCCAAAGAAAAATGGCCAGCAACGATTCCCGCTTTTTTTGCAGCAAATCGACAACAACTGTCATTGCCAATTTATCAGGAGCTGTTGCATTTGCTAGGGGATGTTGATGAGGCCTATTACTTAGATCAAATCAGTGTCATCTTTGAACGGGTGGCAAAACAGCGAAAAATCCGGCCAAGTATTTTTCTCACATCACTCATAGAAGGAAATATTCTTCAGTCAGAACAGCGTTTTGATCTTCCTATTGTTGAGGCTGCATTTCTCACTGAGCAGAATGGGTCATTGATGAAAGGATTGTCCGAATTTGATCGGCGTACATTATTAGCAGATTATCTTGGAAAAACATCTAATCCACAAACAATTCTCATTACGGAAATGATAAAATTTTAATAAATGTTTAGAAATAGAAAAGATAAAAAAGAAAGAATTCGTTAAAACCCTCTTTGGGATAACGTTTTCTTTCTTTTTTTGCATTTTTTATTATTTGAAAATGATTAGAAAATAACGAGCGTATTAATTGATTGTTCTCATTTGAGGTGGTATGATAACTTTAGAATTTTGAAAGAGGGCGTAAAAATTGGAAGGAATCAAAGCATTTCATACAGAAGTGATTGAAGAAACAAGAAGCAAAGCAGAGATGATCACTTTTGTTTCGATGGCGGAAATTGAGCATGCACGAAAAGAACTTTGCGAAGCCGGTATTCAAGAAAGCCGCTTTTCTGATGGAGAATTAATTTTTGCACTTAAACAAAAAAATGAATGTCATGCAAATACAATCGTACCAATCGTGATCGACTGGTTGTTAATGAAAAACTATTTATTGACTCCGGCCCAAGCTGTTCGTTTTTTGACGAATAAATTAGGACAGACAGAATCAGTATCTTTGAAAGCATTAGGAGATCTTGAGTTTGACGGGGATGGAAAATACTTTTTGATTGCCTGTCGATCAATGAATAAGCAATATAAAAAAGTGTATAAAGTATATACAGATGGACAAGTGAAAGAACTTTGGCGGGCATGATCCTTTTTAGGATCGAGAGAAAGGTCATGCCTGTCTCTGAATGGATTAATCAAAGGTTGTGAGTCTCAGGTGAAATCAAATCAAAGAATCGTCTTTGCAAGTAGCCATGTGTTTATTTTTATTCTTAGTATGGTGTCGGCACTTTTATTTATTTTAAAAGTTCCTAACACATTTAATGCAAATCAAATTTTTTCAGATAATATACATTTTTCAGACACAGTCTTTGATGTGGTCACAAGGCTTTTTTTATTGGGCATCTGTAGTTTATATACAACAGTTGCCAGCTTCTGGTCTTTTCGTTCTTGGCCTTATCTTTCAGCCGGAATTGGGATCGCTGCGGTCATAACGGCTTTCCAGATGAAAGTTCAATTCCATCCATTTTTGTTTGCTTTATTTTTGATCGTCGGTTTGTTTCAAGTAAGTGTCGCTTCTTATGTCGCTTTTGTTTCCAAAAAAAGAAGCAGCACTGAAACAGGTTGAACCAATCGTGTTCAAGCTGTTTTTTTTCTGCCTTAAATCTTTTGATTATAAGCAGAGGATCGAAATACAACGAATCAGGAATAGGAATTGTTCTATTCCGGCAATCGCCAAGGCTTTTACGTTACGAGATCTTTAATTTATGCTATTCTACATATAGGAGCAGCAATGCTAAATTAAAGCCATCTGCCCTGAACTATTTTCCCAGTGATCTTCCTAATATTCTGTTTTTAGATGGAAGGTTGATTGGCTGAAAAAATAGGGTTGATTTAAGAGGAGGTTTGACATACGAGTGGAAAATGAGCAAATGATTACAGCAGAGAAGCAGTTTACGACCGGTGAAAATTTTTATTCACAGCATCTTTTAGGTGCACATCGTATGAAAGCAGGCTATGTTTTTCGTGTCTGGGCGCCAAATGCGCAAAATGTCTGGCTAGTAGGTGACTTCAATCAATGGGATGACTCTTTGCCGATGACGAAACGCTCCGAATCGGGGATTTGGGAAATTACCACCAATCAGCCTCAAGAAGGACAGCATTATAAATTCAAGGTCAAGCAAGCCGACGGCCGTGAAATCATGAAAATTGATCCATATGCAATTTATTTCGAAGAACGTCCTGGAACGGCTGCTGTCTTGTACACCGTGCCGGCAAAAAAATGGCGTGATGGTTTGTGGCAAGGCCGCAAAAAGCGTCAAAATCAATTTAAACGACCACTTAATATTTATGAAGTCCATGCAAGTTCTTGGAAACACCACGCAGATGGAACCCCTTATCGTTTTTCTGAATTAAAAGATGAACTCATTCCTTACCTCAAACAAATGGGCTACACCCATATTGAATTTATGCCATTGATGGAACATCCATTAGGCACATCGTGGGGTTATCAATTGATTGGCTATTTTGCGCTCAGCGCTTATTACGGCACACCAGAAGAATTTCAAGATTTTGTTGAAGCCTGTCACTTGGAAAATATCGGTGTCCTAGTTGACTGGGTGCCGGGCCATTTTTGTGTCAATGATGATTGTTTGGCTTACTATGATGGAACGCCGACATTTGAATATCAAGATGCCGATCGTGCAAAAAATGTTCGTTGGGGAGCAATCAATTTTGATTTAGGCAAACCACAAGTACAAAGTTTCTTGCTATCCAGTGCCCTTTTTTGGATCGAATTTTATCACATCGATGGGATTCGCGTGGATGCGGTTTCGAACATGATCTATCGAGACTACGACCAGGGTGTTTGGCAACCAAATCATGAGGGGGGCAATCGAAATTATGAAGGTTATTACTTCTTGCAGAAACTAAATGCAGTCGTGAAACTGGCGCATCCAGAAGTGATGATGATCGCTGAGGAAAGTACCTCAGAAACGAAAGTTACAGGCCTGATTGAAGAAGGGGCTCTTGGATTTGATTACAAATGGAATCTGGGCTGGATGAACGATGTCCTGCGTTTTTACCAAATGGATCCAATCTTCCGTAAGGATCATTTGAGTTTGTTGTCGTTCTCATTCATGTACCGCATGAATGAAAACTATATATTACCCCTTTCCCATGATGAAGTCGTCCATGGCAAACGTAGCTTAATGCACAAAATGTGGGGAGATCGTTACAAGCAATTTTCACAATTAAGAAATTTGTATACCTACATGATGACCCATCCAGGGAAGAAACTGCTGTTTATGGGCAGTGAGTGGGGACAATTTTTGGAATGGAAATATGATCACGGGCTTGAATGGGTCGATTTATCAGATGAACTAAATCAGCGTATGCAGCAATTTACAAAGACACTAAATGAACTGTATAAACAGGAGCGCTCATTGTGGGAAATCGAAGATAAAGAAGAATCGCTGGTAGTCATTGATGCTGATAACTTAGCGGAAACAACATTGACCTATTTGCGACAAGGTAAAACCAAAAAAGATTTCGTGATCGTTGTATTGAATTTGACACCTGTTGAACGCCACGATTTCGCCATTGGCGTTCCGTATGAAGGGACCTACCGTGAAGTATTGAATACCGAACGCGATAGTTTTGGCGGGACTTGGACCCAGAATAATCAAGACCAACAAACAGAAGCGATTCCATTCAAAGAATATCCTTATCAAATCAAAACAATTTTGCCAGCACTTGGGGCATTGATTATAAAACCAGAAAAGATTCAAATCAAACACAGGAAAAAATGAAAGGGGGGAGGAGCTGGCTCGAAAGTCCAATCGAAGTGACAACGTGAAAGGTGATATCGAAAAGAAGGCTTTTTGAAAGAAAAGCATTCATATCGAAAATAACACCGGCATCGTGAAAGAGATTGGCTTTTTAGCGGCTCAAGAAAATGAAAACAGAGATGTTAGCGATGATCCTCGCAGGAGGACAAGGCACACGTTTAGGGAAGTTGACCAAAAATATTGCGAAACCTGCAGTACCTTTTGGTGGTCGGTATCGTATTATCGATTTTACATTAAGTAATTGTGTCAATTCAGGGATTAAGAATGTTGGTGTGGTGACACAGTATCAACCTTTGGCATTGAACAGTCACATTGGAAACGGATCAAGTTGGGGGTTAGATGGTATCAATACCGGAGTGACGATTTTACAACCCTACTCAAATTCTGAAGGTGGAAAATGGTTTGAAGGAACAGCTCATGCGATCTATCAAAACATTGCCTACATTGATGAAATGGACCCTCAATATGTATTAGTATTATCCGGTGACCATATCTACAAGATGGATTACGAAGAAATGCTGGAAAAACACAAAGAAAACGATGCGTCTCTTACTGTTGCAGTGCTAGAAGTGCCAATGAAAGACGCTTCCCGCTTTGGTATCATGAACACAGATAAAAATGACCGGATCATTGAATTTGATGAAAAACCAGCAGAGCCAAAAAGTAACTTAGCTTCAATGGGAATCTATATCTTTGACTGGGCTCGCTTACGCAGCGTACTGTTAAGCAATTATACAAAAGACGGCGAAATGGTCGACTTTGGGAAACACGTGATTCCATCTTACTTGGAAAGTGGCGACAATGTATTTGCTTATCGTTTTTCAGGCTATTGGAAAGACGTGGGTACCATTGATTCTCTTTGGGAAGCTAATATGGAATTTATCGATCCACAGATGGAACTGGGAATCCGTGATAAAAATTGGCAAGTCTTCTCAAAAAATCCGATTGCTCCTCCTCATTTCATTACAGAAACAGGTTCTGCAAAAAATTCGTTGATCATGGATGGTTGCTATGTTGCTGGAGATATTGAACATAGTATTTTATCAGAAAATGTTCAAGTCAAAGAAGGAACTAAGATCACAGATAGTGTGGTCATGCCTGGAGCAGTCATTGGGAAAAATGTAACACTAAAACGCGCGATCATTGGAGAAAATGCAGTGATCGGTGATGATGCAGTCATAGACGGAACAGATGAAATTGCTGTTGTTGGTTATTCTGAAGTGATAGGAGTGACGATTGATGAGAACTAATAAAATGTGTGCCATTTTAGGCAATCTGCACCGCTACAAAGAACTGATGCCCTTAACGGAAAGTCGTCCGTTGTCGACGCTATTGTTTGATTGTAAATATCGTTTGCTTGATTTCAACTTGTCAAGTATTGAAAATGCAAATATCAAACAAGTGTATATGATTTTTAATGAAGGAGAAACACAATCCGTATTTGACCATATCGGTGGCGGGAAAGAATGGAATCTAGATGGTGTTCAAAACCGTTTCTTCATTCATTTGTTCCAAGACTCATTAAAACAGCAAGCTGCTGGTCAAGAGTATTACTATAACGTGATCGATTATTTGGAAAAATCTAAATCAGAGCATACGGTTTATATGGGCAGCAATATTTTGTGCAACATCGATTTGCGGGCGTTGCTGAAAATCCACCAGTTACAGAATAAAGAAATGACGGTCGTTTATAAACGAATCAGCAGTGATAACGTAAGTGACAACGACTTGATCTTTTCAGTTGACGAAGAAGGCCATTTGAATGAAGCTGTCCAAGCGAAGAAATGCGAGACAGAAAGTATGGTCAATCTTTGCACTGATATCTTCATCATCAAAACAGACCGCCTGATCCAAGCTTTAAAAGAAGGACAAGCTGTAGGAGCTACTCCAGACCTAGGTCGTTTCTTGCGGGAACGAATCTCTATCGAAAATACTAGCTTGTATGAATATACTGGTTATTTAAGCAATATTTATGATATTCAATCCTATTACCAAACCAACATGGATATGTTAGATGTCCACAAATTTACCTCATTGCTTTACTCAAATCAAAAGATCTACACCAAGCTGAAGAATGAAGTGCCAACCTATTACGCTGAAACTTCGGATGTCAAAAATAGTCACTTTGCTTCTGGTTGTATCGTAGAAGGATCTGTCGAACGGTCACTTGTTGCCCGCAGAACAACGATTCATCCGAATGCCCATGTCAAAGACACGATCATTTTTGGGAATAATGAAATCAAGGAAGGTGCTGAAGTTTCCTATGCTATTCTCGATAAAAATGTTGTGATCGCAGAAGGTGTCAAAGTTAGAGGAACCAGTGACGCACCGATCGTCGTCAAAAAAAATACCCATGTCACTGAAGATCTAATTGGAGGAGCAACGGCATGAAGGTACTATTTGCCGCAGCAGAATGCGCGCCATTTTTCAAGACAGGTGGACTAGGGGATGTCGTGGGTGCATTGCCCAAAGAACTTGTCAAAAAAGGGGTAGAAACAGTCGTGGTTCTGCCATTCTTTACTAAAATGTCAGCCGACTATCAAGAACAGCTGGAAGATTGTTTTTCATTTGAAGTCAATGTGGGTTGGCGTAAGCAATATTGTGGGTTGAAGAAACTAGTTCTCAATCGTGTTACCTACTATTTTATCGATAATCTGTACTATTTTGGTCGTGATAATTTATACGATTATTATGATGATGGCGAACGTTTTGCCTTCTTTCAACTAGCAACTATCGAAATGATGGAGAGAATCGATTTTATTCCTGACGTGATTCATGTGAATGATTACCATACAGCAATGATTCCTTTTCTTCTGAAAGAAAAATATCATTGGATCAATGCTTATCAGAATATCCGCACCGTTTTGACGATTCATAATATTGGCTTTCAAGGATGGTATAGCAAAGATATTTTACCGGACTTGTTTGGCATGGGGACAGAGCGTTACGATGACGGGACATTACGATTAAATGACTGTTTGAATTTCATGAAAGCAGGTATTTTATACGCAGATCGTATCACAACAGTTAGTCCTTCTTATAGTGAGGAAATCAAAACACCGGAATTTGGTTGCGGACTTGAAGTCATTCTAAGAATGGAATCTGGGAAACTGCAAGGAATATTGAACGGGATCGATTATGAAACCAACGATCCTGCAACAGATCCATTGCTGCCCTATCATTTTACTTCCGATGAAATGTCCGGTAAAGCTGCAAACAAGCAAGAATTGCAAAAGATGCTGGGGCTACCAGCGCGTGATGTGCCTCTTATCACAGTGGTCAGCCGCTTGACTACACAAAAAGGCTTTCATCTTGTAATGCCGGAAATGGAAAACTTATTGCAATTTGATGTTCAATTTGCGCTTTTAGGAACGGGAGAACCGGAATTTGAAGAAGGATTCCGTTACTTTGCTGCAAAATATCCGGAAAAATGTGCCGCGGTGATTTCTTTTGATATTGGACTGGCGCAAAAAATGTATGCCGGAGCGGATCTGTTCTTGATGCCTTCTGCTTTTGAACCTTGCGGGCTTTCACAAATGATCGCCATGCGTTACGGAACATTGCCAGTCGTGCATGAGATTGGCGGACTAAAAGATACGGTAGATTCATACAATCCAATCACTCATCAAGGCACCGGATTTGGTTTCCAAGAGTTCACGTCATTTTATTTGATGAATGCAGTGAAACAAGGAATCCTGCTTTATCAAGACGACCAGCAAACGTGGAAATCTTTGCAAGCACAAGCCATGAATAAAGATTTTAGCTGGGACATTAGTTCCAATCAATATATTGATCTCTACCAAGCGATCAAAGTATAATCAAGTATAAGACAGAAGTATTCATTAGTCTGAAAGTAGAGCGGGTTTGACAGAACGACCTAGCGACAAGGGCGATTGGTGCTTCTGTCCTTTTTCATACAAATTGATAGTCATAAAGGAGTGAATTGTAATGGAGAAAGCTACCTTGCAAGAATTATTAGAAAGCCGGTTGAAAGATATTTTTTCGATCGAGATCGCAGAAGCTTCACCGCAAGAATTGTTTTTAGCTTTAGCTAACGTGGTCAAGAGCTGCTACGCGAATGATTGGAGCCAGACACGAAAAAATCTGCTCGTTGAACAGCAGAAACAGGCGTATTATTTCTCGATCGAATTTTTACCTGGAAAACTGTTGAAAAGTAATCTACTGAATTTAGGGTTGCTGGATACTGCGGAAGAGCTCTTCGAAGAGTTATCCTTTTCATTAGATGAAGTTGCTGAAGTTGAAAAAGATATGGCATTAGGAAATGGTGGACTAGGACGATTAGCTTCTTGTTTCATGGATTCTTTGGCTTCATTAGGGTTGCCAGGAAATGGGAACGGCATCCGTTATAATTATGGCCTTTTTAAACAAAAGTTTGTAGATGGGCATCAAGTAGAGCTGCCTGACGACTGGTTACGTGCCGGAAATGTCTGGGAGGTTCGAAAGGAGAGTAAAGCCGTGGATATCCAATATGGCGGCGAAGTGTACTTGATTGAAGACGAGAATGGGAGGCTGCGTCCTGAACGGCATGGTGGGTATGTCTGGCGTGCGGTTCCTTATGATACCGGAATGGTTGGCTATCAAAATGATATGATCAATACATTACGTTTGTGGAGCGTTGAGGTTCCTGCAGCGGAAGAAGCCAACTATGCAACCATTGAATCTCGTCGTTCTCTAGAAGATCTGACCGCTGTCTTGTATCCAGATGATTCTAATGAACGAGGCAAGAAGACTCGACTTATGCAAGAATATTTCTTTGTCTCAGCAGGCATTCAAAGTATTGTTCGCTACTATTTAAAATTGAATCATCCGCTAACGATGATGAGTGAAAAAATTGCTATCCATATCAATGATACCCACCCTGCATTATGTGTATCCGAGTTGATGCGGTTATTGTTAGATGATCATGATTTGCCATGGGAACAAGCATGGGCAATCACAGTGAAAGTCATGAGCTATACCAACCATACGATTATGGCTGAAGCGTTAGAAAAATGGCCGATTGATCTATTCAAAGAAGTTATTCCTCGGAATTACCAAATCATTGAAGAAATCGATCGTCGTTATCTTGAAGAGTATGCAGAGGTTCACGAAGCTGCCCTTCTTAATCGGACGCGTATTATTATTAATGGCCAAGTCCATATGGCGCATTTAGCGATTATTGGCAGCCATAGTGTCAATGGTGTCGCAAAGCTCCATTCTGATCTGTTGAAATCCGTTGTCCTACATGATTTTTATTTGATATTCCCAGAACGTTTCAATAATAAAACCAATGGGATCGCACAACGTCGCTGGATGCAGTTAGCCAACCAACCTTTATCAAAGGTGCTTGATACGACTATCGGCAAAAGTTGGCGCCATAACCCGCAAGACTTGCAATTATTGAAAAATTACCAAGAAGATCCAACAGTTTTGCAACGTCTAGCAGATGCAAAACTGACCAACAAACAAGCGTTAGCTGAATATATCCAGCAGACAACCGGGATCGAAGTTGATCCAACCGCGATATTTGATGTCCAAATCAAGCGGCTCCATGCGTATAAACGACAGTTGCTAAATGTGATGCATATTTTGAAACTATACTTTGACTTGAAAGATGAACCTCAAGCACCGATTCATCCACGGGTATTTATTTTTGGAGCGAAGGCCGCACCTAGTTATCATTATGCGAAAGCCATTATTAAAGTGATCAATGAAGTAGCTAACCTGATCAATCATGATCCGACAATCAATGATAAGCTGAAAGTCGTCTTTTTGGAAAACTACAACGTCACATTGGCTGAGCGGATCATTCCCGCAGCGGATGTCAGTGAGCAAATTTCCTTAGCATCAAAAGAAGCTTCCGGTACGAGCAACATGAAGCTGATGTTGAATGGGGCAGTCACGATCGCGACATTGGATGGCGCGAACATTGAGATTCGAGATGCAATCGGAGATGAGAACATTGCCATTTTTGGATTAACAGAAGAAGAGGTCTATGCTTATTATGCCCAACAAAACTATTCTGCGTATGCGTTTTACGAAGAAGATCCTGTGCTGCAACGGGTCGTGAATGCATTTATTGATGGAACGATCCCAAATATAGAAAGAGAAGGTCGGGAAGTGTTTGATTCACTATTAAAATATAATGATGAATACTTCTTGTTGAAAGACTTCAAATCTTATTGTGATGCCCAATATCGCGTGGATTTAGCTTATAAAGACCAACAGCGCTGGCAAGCGATCAGCTTGATGAATATTGCGAATGCCGGCAAATTTTCCGCAGATTATACGGTTCAAAATTATGCTGATGACATTTGGCAGATCGAACCATTGTATGCACATGTCAAAGAGCCAAATTCAGCTAGTCTGACGTAATAATCTATTGTACTTGCTCATTGAATATTCCCAAAAGACACCACAGCTTTCGTGAATTATTCACTGAAATATGATATGATTAGATAAAATCGCAACCAGAGGATGAGTGAATTGGCAAATTATTTAGATGTGAAACGCAAACATTTCCGTTTTCCAGCATATGATGATCAAGAAGGGGTAAAGCTGCAGTCCGAACACAAGGAAGTTTTCAGTCAGTCTGATGATTGGATTTTGACAGAAATCAAGGATCAACCTAGCACGAGCAGCAAAGAAAAGGATTCTGCTCACTCATTGCGTCGGAAAGTTCCTTCCAGTCACCCCAATTACGGTCATAGTGTGCGGCAAAAAGAAGAATTAGCGCAACATCGGGCAAATTTACCAAGCTATGGAAAACGACCTTTGCAGGAAAGTACACCTACCGGCAAAACAAATCTTTTTGGCAATGATCAACGACGTGCTTCTTATAAAGTGACGAGTAAAGCAGAACGGGCTGAAACGCCAACACCGACCAAGAAAGAGTATTCTGGGCGATCTTATTTTGTTCCCAAATACATTCCTGCATCGATCATCCCTGAACAAGAAAAAGAAGAGATCACTTCACAAGAACTGATGGATTCAATGGAGAAACCCCGCGAATCCTATTTGCTCTTTGATACTGAGCCAGCAGCCTACCAAGTAAAAGAAGGCGATGATCCCACGGTCAGAAAGTTCAATCGACCGCAATCTGTAGGCATGACACGGCGGGAATTTCGCGGCATGAACAAAAAAAACGGCGATAAGCGAGCTGTTCTAGATCGTTCCTTAGAAGGAATGATCGAAGAGGGGCAGTCAGAAAGCAATAAAAATGGCTACTTTCGCTCTTGATGAGTAGGACAACTGAAATAAGCAAAGGCACTCGTGAGAATCTCTCGCTCAACAAGCAGTTGGGAGTTATTCGTTAATAAAACAAGGATAATGATTTAAACAACAAAGAAAGCAACTATCTGAATTGTAGATGAAGCTGTGGCGCTAGCTTGCTGGATGAAGTAAGCTGACAAAACCAGTCGCTATCATCTGTGATTTGGATAGTTGTTTTGTGCTTCAGAATACCGCTAGTCTTTTCAAAAAATATCAAGAAAGCTGAAGCGACAATTTCCGTTAAAGAAGCGGCAGCTGTCCTCCTTGTTTTTATTTGTTGAAAGAAAACGGTGACTAACAGATGGCAACTTCTCAATTATTTTCACTTTTGAGAAGCATTTGCTATTCTTAAAAGAGGAGGGATACGGGATGGAAATTGATTTGCAAATGTTAGCGATGATCTTCTTTATCAATATGGCTTATGTCACATTGAATACAATTCGTTTTTTATTGACGATGAAAGGGTATCGGCTGATTGCACCGCTGGTCAGTATGGTCGAGATCACGATTTATATATTAGGATTGTCGATGGTATTGGATCGCTTAGACAATCCATTGAACCTACTGTTTTATGCATTAGGTTACGCCGCAGGAGTTAGTGTTGGAATCAAAATCGAAGATCAGCTAGCTTTAGGCTATACGATGGTCACGGTGATTTTACCGACGAATACAGATGAAGAAAAGAATTTGCCAAAAATTTTACGCCAAGAAGGATATGGTGTTACTCAAAGTTACGGAGAAGGATTAGAAGGTCCGCGATTGATCCTTGAAATTCTCTCACAACGCAAAAGCGAGAAGAAACTGTTTCAAAAAATCAAACAAATCGAAGAACGGGCCTTTATCATTAGCTATGAGCCCAAATATATTTCTGGCGGCTTTTGGACGAAGAAAATCAGTCGGAGAGAAGCTCGGGTCAAAAAAGAACAAAAAAAGGAATAGCTCTTTTTATCTCCTGTGCGACGGTCCTTTTTTGAGATATAATAGGCAAGAATTTGGTTTGGAAGGAAGCGAATTTGAATGGAAAAACAAGCAAACGGCATGATGGCGGTGATAGCAGCACTCATCTCGAATATTTTAGTTGCCATCAGCAAGTTTGTCGGCTACGCATTGAGCGGCAGTGCGGCGATGTTGAATGAAAGTATTCACAGCGTGGTCGATTGCAGCAATCAAATCTTTCTGTTGATCGGTGATAAACGAGCAACGAAAGGGCAAAGTGAACTTCACCAATTTGGCGAAGGACGCGCGAAATACTTCTTTAGTACGATCGTAGCGATGATGCTGTTTTTTGGTGGGGGCGCTCTAGGTGTAATGGAAGCTTTTGAAAAGCTGCTGCATCCTGCTCATGAAGTTGGTAATACTTGGCTAGTGATTGGTATTTTGCTTTTCGGTTTAGTTGTAGAAGGTAGTTCTTTGTGGATCGCGATCAAAGAAATTCGGACCTTGAACGTAGAAAAGCAGCCTATTTATCGGTTTTTGAAAGAAAGTCGCCATAGTGAGATCTTGATTATCTTTACCGAAGACTTTTGTGCAGTGATTGGCTTGATGTTGGCAATGGGTGGAACGATCTTGACAATGGTCACTGGCAATGCGTTTTTTGATGCTTTCAGTGGCTTGCTGATCGGTATTTTGTTGATGATTGCTGCTATCTTTTTGGCACGAGAATTTTACAGTTTATTGATTGGCGAAAGCGTGACGAAAAGAGATCTTGTACTGATCAAAGAAGCCTTTGATCGTCCAGATGTCGATCGATTATTGGATATCAAAACCGTTCATTTAGGTCCTGCGGAAATCTTAGTCGCTGCCAAAATTGATATCACAGCAAAACAAGAGGAGATCGGTTATCAAATCATTAATGAGATCGAAGCAAAGATCCGCAGCTTCATGCCGGATAAAAAAATGTATATTTATATTGAAACGGATGAGTATGATCCTCATTATATGGAGAAACGGCGAAAACTTGTCCGATCACAAGACTGATTTTTGTAGAACAAAGCCAGTTTTTTTGATACAATAGACAAGGATTATCTAAGACGAAGGAGAATAAACCATTATGATCAATGCAAGTGATTTAAGAGCAGGAATGACATTCGTGCAAGACGGCAAACTAATCAAGGTATTAGAAGCCAGCCATCACAAACCTGGTAAAGGGAATACAGTCATGCGTATGAAATTGCGCGATGTTCGTTCAGGTTCAACCTATGATACAACATTCCGTCCAGAAGAAAAATTTGAAAAAGCTCATATTGATACGAAAGCTGTTCAATATTTGTATACAATGGACGATACAGCGTTCTTCATGGACTTGGAAACCTATGAACAATATGAAATTCCGGTTGAAGTTGTAGAAGAAGAAATGAAATACATTCTGGAAAACATGGAAGTGAAGATCCAATTCTTCGGCAGTGAAGTGATTGGGGTTCAATTACCATCATCAGTCATCTTGAAAGTTGTTGAAACACAACCGTCGATCAAAGGTGCGACTGTGACTGGCTCAGGTAAACCAGCAACGATGGAAACAGGTTTGGTCGTCAACGTACCTGACTTTATCGAAGAAGGCGAATCTCTAGAAATCAATACTTCTGAAGGTACGTACATCAAACGCGCGAAATAATCATTTTCTAGAAGAGCCAAGGTTTTATGAACTTGGTTCTTTTTCTTTTAGAAAGAAGGATCAACATGAATGTACTTGTTGTGGCATTTTTTGCATTTTTTGGCGGCATGGCACGTTATTTTCTTGCTTCGGAATTGCCGTCTTGGGGCATCTTCCCTTTAGGCACATTACTGGCTAATTTTATTGGCTGTTTTATTTTTAGCTTTTTAGTCAAGCAGATCATGACGAAAAGACACTTGAATGGACGTTTGATCTTGGGCATGGGGACCGGATTTTGCGGTGCTTTGACGACTTTTTCATCCTTTGCACTTGACACGGTGCAGTTGCTGCAAAAGCAAGCCTATGGATTAGCGACGGGGTATTTGATCCTGTCGATTTGCGGCGGGTTATTTTTTGTCTGGTTAGGCGAAGCCCTCGTTAGAAAGCAGGTGTAAGTATGGCATATATCGTTGTAGGAATTGGTGCAGCCATGGGCGCTGTCCTGCGTTATGGTATCAATCGTTATTTTGAACGAAGACCACATCCTTTTCCCAAAGCCACTTTGCTGATTAATTTATCTGGTGCGTTGATACTAGGGATTCTTGCCGGTCTTCAGATTGATCAACACTTGTATCTTTTGCTTGGAACAGGGATCATGGGCGGTTATACTACTTTTTCAACAATGACGATTGAATTATTTACATTGCTAAAGACCAATCGCCAGTACTTTTATCTTTATTTTTTCAGTACGTACATTGTAGGATTGACGGCTAGTTTTATTGGGTTGATGATAGGTGCTTATTTGAACTGAAAAGGAGTAGACGATGATTGCATTCATGTCAGCAGAAATGTGGCTTAAAAGTGAGTTTTTTTATTATTCAATCGTTCCGGTTTTATTAGTCGTTGGATTAGTGGCGCTTTTACTTTTGCTGATCCTTTTGTTGTATCGGGAGAACCGGCGGCAGGGTTTGATCTGGCTGCCTGTCGTAGTTTTGTTGCTTTGCGGCGGCGGTTTCTTGTTAGGAGATCATTTTTTTCACGACTTTAAAAATGACAATGCACAAATTACGCCAAATATCCGCGATCGGGAAAAACGCTTTATCGGATATAAATATTATGATCAGAGCACGTTGGCGGCTTATCAGCGAATCCAAAGTGAAGCCATTCCTTCTCTGGGGATCTATCAAGCAGAACCGGTTAGCCGAGAAATCCAATTTCTGGGTATTGCGCACAACTCTGTGTATTTCAAACTAGGAGAACAGTATTACTATTTGCGCCAAGAGCCAATCTTTGCGAAACAAGAACAAGCTGAGCTGCAAGGTGTCCAATACCATCTGATTGAGTCCGCTTTTGCAGACATCGGTTTTTTTACAGAAACAAACAATTATTTAACAGCCATCGTTTTGCCTGAGAGCAAAAAAGAGTTAGTCTATGAATCCATTGATGGGATCTTGCCAAAAGAGTTTGGCAAAAGTCAAACAGCTTGGGCAGTCCCTGGAAACCAATAAAAAATGTCATTACATGAGACAAAAGGATAGGTGAATCATCCGATTCATCTATCCTTTTGTGATGTCTTTACTTCCCATTGAAGATTGAGCATTCAAAACATTTTTTTCTTTCTGTTCAGTCAAATAACGTTCTTTGTGTTTGCGCACCAGTTTTTTAAAGGCAGCTTCCGCTTTTGTGGCTTCACTACGGGTAGCAAAACATTCCGCATGGATCATTTGTAAGGGGCGACGACTAGTTGGATGAGTGTACTTTGCTCCAATGCCTTGATTGTGTTGATGCAGGCGGCGTATCAAATCTGTGGTATAACCACCGTAAAAGGTATTGTCTTTACAGAGCAATACATAGAAGTAATGCGTATCAGCTGCCATAAAGCATCCGACTCACTTCCTCACTGTAGCTCCCATCCGCATGATAAGTGATCAGCGGTGAGGCAATCTTGAAACCATCAGCTTTACCATCCTTGATGCCCTCGATCAATAGGATATTCGCGTCTTTCCCTGCTTTGGGATAGACGAAACGGACACGTTTGGGTGCGATTCGATATTTTCTCATGCAGTCTAAAATATCCAAAAAACGATCAGGTCGGTGAACCATAGCAAAGCGCCCATTCATTTTCAGCGCTTTACTGGCTGTGTAGACCACCTCGTCTAATGTGGTCTCGATTTCATGGCGAGCAATCGCCAGATAAGGATTAGGATTTTTAACAGCAGTGGGAACATTTTTGAAATAGGGCGGATTACAGACCAAGAGATCCACCGAGTCCGGTTTGATTTTGGTAAAGATGTTTTTTAAATCCATTGGGTAAACCGTTATTTGTTCCTCAAGCCCATTCAAGCTTACACTGCGTTGGGCCATATCAGCCAGCCGATCCTGCAGCTCGATCTGGTAAATGTGAGCCGAAGTTTTACGGCTGATAAACAAGCCGACTGCACCATTTCCAGCACACAGATCAACGATTCGTCCCCGTTTGGGAATCGTTGGGAAGTTAGCTAGCAAAACGGCATCGAGGGAGAAAGAAAAGACCTCGCTGCTTTGGATGATTTTGATATCTTCCGCATATAATTGATCTATGCGTTCGTTTGATTGCAACATGAAAGCATACTCCTGTTCTAATTCATTTCCTTTGTATTATACTACGATTAAGAATAATCGGAAACGACAAAAAAGGCTTGTCATTTGAAGCGTTTTTTTGCATACTTATAAAAGAAACTGGAAAGGAAAGTGAGTATGTTTTTTAGCTTTATGCGAGGCGTGGTTCGGGTCATTTTGTTTTTGATCAACGGGAACGCCCGATATCAAAACAAAGAGGCTTTGCCGCAAAATGAAAATTACATATTGGTTGCACCTCACCGTACCTGGTGGGATCCGTTGTATCTGGCGGTGGCTGCTCGTCCCAAAAAGTTCAGCTTTATGGCAAAAGAAGAACTGTTTAAGAATCCAATCTTGCGCTTTATTTTGATTCATGCGAATGCTTTTCCGGTAAAGCGTGACAAACCAGGGCCGAGTGCTGTCAAAACACCGGTGAAAATCTTAAAAGATACAGATCTGAGTCTCATTATGTTTCCTAGCGGAACAAGACATTCGACCGCGCTGAAGGGTGGCATGGCACTGATCGCCAAAATGGCGAAGGTAAAAATCGTTCCTTCTGTTTATCAAGGTCCCTTAACGCTAAAAGATTTATTTAAACGTCGACGAGTAACCGTTCGTTTTGGGGAGGCGATCGATATCAGTGATATCAAGAAAATGGATAAAGAAGGGTTAGCAGAAGTGGAACGCCGCATTCAAGGTGCTTTTACAAAGCTCGACCAAGAAATAGATCCGAATTTTGTTTATGAAGTAGAAGAGAAGAAACGTTGATGCGTTTCTTCTTTTATTTTTGACTGTGTTTTAAATAAATATTGAACTTGATAATTTTTTGAGGATATGCTATGAGATAATCAATAACAAGGGTTTAGTTACAGGTTTAGAGGGCCTATTATGGCAAATAGTAATTCTTTGATTTCAGATGTTCAAAAATTATTTGTGAAAGTAGAATATATAAATACAATTAGATACTTGTTTTATAGTGCAAATTAAAATGAAGATTTTTACACATCGAGGAGGTAAAATGATATGAAGCCAAAAGAAATACTTTGCCAATGGGTTGACGCATTTAATCATGCGGATGTAGAAATTATTTCAGAATTATATGATGACAATGCAATAAACCATCAGGTTGCCAATGAGCCAGTTATTGGAAAAGAGGCTATAAAGAAAATGTTTGAACAAGACTTCTCTAACGCAGAAATGGTTTGTATCGTTGAAAACATTTTCGAAGATGGACAATGGGCAATTTTAGAGTGGCGTGACCCGTTAGGTTTGAGAGGTTGCGGTTTTTTTCAAATAGTAAATAATAAAATTTTATTTCAAAGAGGCTACTGGGATAAGCTATCTTTCTTGAAACAGCACAATTTGCCTATTGAATAAAATGAATAGATATCTTATATAAATAGTTTGTAAATTTCTTAAAAGGTGCATTAAGGGAAGGATAATAATTTCCCTTAATGATTGTTAGAATAGTAACACTGCGTTAAAACATAGTCTTATTTCTAATTTCTAAAGTAGGCTTGCTTCGTGCTTCTTACCTAGGAAAAGCAGCTCCTTATTGGTATGCTCAAAAAAATTTTAAAAAGGAGTCTCTGTTAGACAGAGGCTCCTTTTTTAGCTCATCAAGAGTTATTCAGTGACTGGTTGATTTTCCTTTTCCAATTCATTTTTGTCATAGATTTTTACAAATGGATAATAAATGAGGATGGAAAGTACAATCAAAAGAATGTTTAAGACGATTGCTCTCCAGTCACCGCCTGTTGCAAGAAAGGCACCAATTGGTCCTGGCAATGTCCAAGGGGCATTGACGGTCACTTTGTTGACTAAACCAGCCGAGGTGGCTACCCAGGCAATTACACCATTGACTAATGGTGCAATGATAAATGGCGGAATCAAAATTGGATTCAAGACGATAGGCGTCCCAAAAATCAGCGGCTCATTGATATTGAAAATAGCAGGGATCAATGCGGTTTTTCCTAGTTTTGATCCGAATTCGGATTTTGTACGAAAAGCAAGCAAGATCGCCAGACCGATGGTTGACCCTGCGCCGCCGATCCAAATGAACCATTGGTAGAATGGCTCAGCAGCAATGTTGGGAATCACATCGCCAGAAGCTAACGCAGTGGTGTTGCCTTCCAATAATTGCAGCCATAACGGCCGTGCCAGTGAACCAACGATCGAGGCACCATGGATCCCAAAGGACCAAAAGAATGTCGTTAAGAAAGTGATCAATAAGACACTTGGCAAGCTATCGGCTGCGCTAACTAGAGGATCAACAACTTTTGCTACGATGGTATGCCAGTCAAAGCCAATGTAATAGGTGATTGCCCCCATACCTAAAATAATGATCAATGTTGGCGTTAAAGCTTCAAAAGATCGAGCAACAGCAGGAGGGACTTGTTCCGGCATCGTGATTTTAAATTTAGATTTATCCGTCAAACGATAAATCTCGACAGCTAAAATCGATGTAATGATCGCTACGAACATCCCGGCACTGCCCAAGTTTGCCATTGGTAAAACAAATCCGGCTGTACCAGCAGCCTCCAAAGCTTCGGGGGGAATATTTATTGGCGTGAAAGTCAATAAAAAAGCTGTGGTGGCTAAGATACCACCAGAGAGACCATCGAGTTTATAGGAACGGGCTAAGCTAAAGCCGATCCCGAATGCGGCATATAAACTCATAATGTACATCGTCATGCGGTAAGGAAGCAAGATCGTGGTCGCATGGCTCGAAAGAAATTGATAGATTCCCCAGTCTTGTGGCAGGGGAGGAAAAGCTAAAATCATAAAAAATGAGCTGACGATAATCAGTGGCAAAGTAGAGACGATCCCATCGCGGACCGCCCGTAAATGCCGTTGACTCCCCAGTTTTTCCATTGGTCCAGCCAGGTGACGTTCAATGAACTGTGTAAATTTATCTAACATTTTTTAACCTCCTGTGAAAACGTTCATATGGTTGAATTAATAAAGTTATGTTGGGTGATTCCGCTCTCCTATGGGACCAAATGGATTTGGGATGATCTTTCCCAGAATCACGGATTGTTTGGCACCAGTCGCGGCAGGAGCATTATTTTTATGTCCCTGTAAGGTCTCGTATCCTAAAAGGGCAAATGCCATAGCTTCTTTCGCATCATTGGACCAACCTAAATCATTTTGGGTAATCACTGTAATCTCAACGGGTAAGTAGTTGACCAGCATTTTTTTTAGTGTTGAATTATGCGCGCCGCCGCCTGCTAAAATCACTTCAATGGGTCCGCTTTCAACAAGTGGGAAAACGAAGCGCCGATAGCTCTCGGCAATCGAGTAGGCAGTAAAATCGGTCACTGTTGCTATTAAGTCTGCTGGTTTTTCTGCAGAAAAATCTGCTAATAGTTGATCACTGAATGCTTGACCAAATAGTTCCCGTCCAGTGCTCTTAGGGGGTGCTTGATCGAAATAGGAATGATTTCTTAATTGTGTTTGCAATTTAGGAATAATGGTTCCCTGTTGAGCAATCCTTCCTTCAGCATCGTAAGGAAGTTGGAATAATTGATGCATCAGTTCATCGATGATCATATTTCCAGGACCAGTATCGAAGGCGACAAGATCACTTAATGTGCCATTTTTCGGCAGGACCGTCACATTTCCAATCCCACCGATATTTTGCAATAAGCGGGTTTTATCAGGGGAACGATACAAGAGATAATCAGTATAAGGTACAAGCGGTGCTCCTTGTCCACCAGCAGCCATATCCATCGCGCGGAAATCGGCAACCACAGTTGTTCCGAGTCCGTAGGCAATGATTGACGGCTCTCCAATTTGAAACGTACTGGAAACAAGCGGGTTTTCCGAGGGTGCATGCCAAATAGTTTGTCCGTGGCTAGCAACAAAGTCAATGCTAGTTTCGGTTACTGCTGTTTCTTGGCAGACCTGACGACAAGCAGCGAGAAAGGCATAGCCTAGCTCAACATTTAACTGACAGATCAAGGAAACAGAAGAGTCCTCCGGGTCACAGGCTTGTTTTATTCTTTGGCGCAACTCGGGGGAAAAAGCAGTAGTCGTCAGATGCAACAGACGAATAGATGGCTGTGAATGATTATCGATTTCTACTAATGCGGCATCAACACCGTCTAAACTAGTTCCAGACATGAGTCCAATTCCAAGCATTGTTTCTCCTCCTTTCTTTTGTGTTTGTCGAAACCAAATTAGATGAACTTGGGCGGAAATGTATTCGGTTTCAACCTCGTCTTTATTGTAGTGTATGTGTAATTGCATTTCAATGATTTTTTTGTAAAAGGAAATTTAATTTCATTAATTTGACAAATCAGTGTGAGAACCCGTTTGGAAAAAGAAGGACTCAATTGTCTGGGAACGAGAAGATCACGTTGATACATTCAATTCATAATCGTAAAGTGGTATAATGATGGGAAGGATATTTTTAAGAGGGTGGGTATATGCGTTTTTTACATACAGCAGATTGGCACATAGGTAAAAAATTACACGGCTATGATCTTCTCGAAGATCAAAGTTACATTATTGACCAGATAATTGATCTGGCGGAAGAACAATCAGTAGATGCAATTATCATTGCTGGGGATCTTTATGATCGCACGGTGCCAGCCGTTGACGCAGTGAAATGTTTAAATGAGAAAATAGCGAAAATCAATTTAGAAAAAAAGTTTCCTTTACTTGCGATTTCTGGTAATCACGATAGTCCGACACGACTTGAAACTGGAAGTCCATGGTTCAAAAATACGCAATTTTACCTAACGACCTCCATTGAAGAAAGTATTGAGCCGATTGAATTTTCTGACACCCAGTTTTTCTTGTTACCTTATTTTGAACCGATCGAAGCGCGTTTGTTTTTTGATGAAAAAATCACAACGATCGCAGAAGGGGTGACTCGGGTCCTTCAAGAGATGAAGCAGTATTTTGATTCTACGAAAAAACAAGTCCTGGTGACTCACTTTTTTGTAGCTGGTTCAAGCCAGACGGATTCGGAAACCAAAATTCAAGTAGGCGGATTGGATAGTGTTCCGACAACGGCGTTTGAAGGGTTTGACTATGTCGCCTTAGGACATCTGCATGCAAATACTGCGCTAAATCATGAACGAATCCGTTATAGCGGGTCTCCGTTGAAATTTTCATTGTCTGAAATAACCAATGAGAAAGGTGTTTATATCGTAGATACTCAAAAGGACCAGCAGCATTTTTATCCGTTGCGGCCGAAAAGAGATCTTCAGCAATACACTGCTTCTTTTGAAACATTGCTTGATCCTGCCTTTTATCGGCAAGTGGATCGAGAGGCCTTCTTACACTTCACGTTAACGGATCGAGCCGTAATTCCTAATATGATGAATCAATTACGGCGGGTCTATCCTCGAATTTTATCTGTGGAGCGGCAAAATGGGCGAACCGTCAGCAAGAAAAATTTGACATTAGCCGATGAGGAGGATCCGCAACGGGTGATCGCCCATTTTTATAAAGAAATGACTGGAGAACCGTTAAATGAGCAGCAGCAAAAATGGCTCACAGGTTTGACAGCGGGTGGAGAGAAGGAGCGAGAGAAGTCATGCAGCCAAGAAAATTAATCATGAAAAACTTTGGTCCCTACATTCATGAGGAACTGGATTTTGGCGACTTTCAAGAAGGTGGTTTGTTTCTAGTCAGCGGGAAAACCGGGGCTGGCAAGACGACGATCTTTGATGGAATGACATTTGCATTATTTGGAGAAACTTCCGGAAATTTGCGGTCCGGTAAAGAAATGCGTTCGACATTCGCTTCCCCCACAGAAGAGACGAGTGTCCGTTTTTCCTTTGACCATCAACATTTGCACTATGAGATCGAACGACGTCCCGAACAAGTCTTAGCCAAAAAACGCGGCGATGGAGTCACGAATCAAGCAGCTAAGGTACGGTTGACGATCTATGATCAGCAAGGAAAAGAGCGCAAACAAATCAGCAAAAAAAATGAAGTAGATATCTTCATCAAAGATCTGCTGCAATTGGATGCCAAACAATTCTTCCAAATCATTTTGCTGCCTCAAGGAGAATTTCGCAATTTTTTGATCGCCAGCAGTAATGAGAAAGAAAAAGTTTTGCGGAATATTTTTGGAACGGAAATGTATCAGCGCTTCAATGAATGGCTGAAAGAACAGGTCAAAAAGCAAACCAAACAAATTGAAAAACAACAAACGGCAGCGGATCATTTGGTCACACGCTTTGAGTGGACCGAACCGGCAACTCCGGTTTCGTTGGTTGAGACATTAGCGTACTGGCAGACAGATCTTGAGAAACAACGAAGTCATCAGCAAACAATTGAAGCAAAAAAATTCCAAGCGGAGCAAGAGAAAAAGACCGCACAGGAAGCTTTTTATTTGGCAAAAGAAATCCATAAAGCACTTGCCGAGCAACAGGAACTCAGCCAACAGGCAGCGAATCTAGCTGCGAAAGAAAGTCAAATTTTAGACGATAAACTGCGGCTGCAGCAGCTAGACTGGGCGAGTGAGCATCAAGAAATCTTACGCCAAAAAGATGAGCGGACAGCTGAAGTAGCACAGGCTATTCAACAACTTACATTCAATCAGCAATCATTAGAACAATGGCAAGAGTCTCAAGAGATATGGGACAAAAGCCGAGAAGTTCAGGTAGATCGAAAGGACGAACATACAGCAGCTAAGCAACGTTTACAAATACTGGCACAGTTAAAACCATTAGCCGAGCAAGTTCAGCAACAAGAAAAACAGGTCGCTTCTTTGCAGGAAACGGTGACTCAACAGGAAAAACAAGCGCAGCATCTGAAAGAACAGCAAAATCTTGCTATGAATCAGGAGCAAGGATTAAAAGAAGAAATCCAAAAGCATTCGATCTACCAAGTACAGGAAGTCCAACTGGTTCGTGGAGAAAATCTGTTGTACCAATGGCAGATGTTGAAAAAAGAGGAGCAGCAGCTGACTGATACCCAACAGCAACTAACAGACCAGCAGCGAAAATTGCAAGAGAAGCAGCAGCAGTTAGTAAGTAAATATGATGAGTTAACTGAAGAATTGGTGCAAGAAAAAAGTCGAAATGCCAAGATGCAGATTGCTCGTTTGAGTCTCTTATTGGTGGAGGGGGAACCTTGTCCGGTCTGTGGCTCTTTTGAACACCCCGCTGCTCAAAAACATACAGAGTATAGTAATGAAGAAATCATTGATAGCGAGCAGCAACTTGAATCTTTGGAGAACCAGCTGCAACAAGTTGGTGAAGACCGTTCGACGAACTTGCTGCTGCTAGAACAAGTCAATGACCAGTTTCAAACAATTAAACAAAAAATGAGCGCGTTGAAGGAAAAACAACAGACAACGTATCAGACACTGCGAGAAATCCTCCAGCCGTTGATGGAAAATATGCTAGGTCAAACAGTCCTGAAAGAAGGAGCTGGCAAGGAACCAGCTGACCCATTGCTGGTAGAAGGATTGACTGAAAAGGAAATTTCCACTACCTATTTCAAATGCCAACAAATCAATCAGCAGTTGAAAGAGCAATTTGCTCTAGACAGACAGAAATTGACAGAGGTCCAAACAAACAGCCAACATCTTACAGAAGAATTGACAGCACTTGAAGCAAGTCTCAAGACTGCTAGTGACGCTTTACGTTTGGAAGAAGGAAAACTGTCCTCACTAAAAGAGCAAACGGAGGGAGTATCTCTGGAGCAGTTGAACGAGGAACAGGAGCAACTAGCAGCACAATCGTCTCGTTTAGCAGCTCTGATTGAAGCGGATCAGTTGGAAGAGCAACGTTTGAAGGAACAGTATACGATCCTGACAGAGCAGCAACGAAATCTGCAACAGTTTCTAGCCGACAAGCAACAAGCTGCTCAGCTAGCCCAAGAACGCTTGGAAGAAGTCTTGCCTGCGGCATGTACCGAACAACAGATGCGCAGTCTGCTCAATGATCTTGAGGAACGCCAGGAGCTACGCAGTACGATAAAAACCTATGAACAACAACAACGTTTTGTTCAACAGCGACAGCTTGAACTGGCACAATTTTTGCAAAACAAAGCTGTGCCTGACTTGGAAGTCTTGCAAGAACAAGTAGACCAGTCTGAAACAGCGGTAGAACAATTACAAGAACAAGTAATCCGAGGAAAAGAACAAATCAAGCAAAATCAGCGATTACTTGAAGAATTGCAGATAATCTATCAACAAAACACCAAGCAATTAGAAAAAATCAGCCATTTACAGCAACTATCAGAAGTCATCAATGGAGAAAATGAAAAGAAGACCAGTTTGGAACGCTATGTTCTGCAACGATTTTTAACAGAGATCTTAGAAGTGGCGAATGTTCGCCTAGCTCGATTGACAAGAGGACGTTATCAATTCGAGTTGGCAGACAAAGTGGGGAGCTATCGAAGCTCGACAGGGTTGGAGATCGATATCTATGATGATAATGCTGGCAGTCTTCGGCGAGCACATACCTTATCGGGTGGTGAAAGTTTTATTGCCGCATTGGCATTGGCTATCTCATTAGCTGATGTGATCCAAAATCGTTCGGGAGGCATCGAGATCGAGGCGTTGTTTATTGACGAAGGATTTGGCTCATTAGATGAAGAATCGTTGGAAATGGCGATGGAAGCATTAGAAATGATTGAAAATGAAGGGCGGATGATTGGGATCATTAGTCATGTAAGAGAATTAAGAGAGCGAATCTTGCAGCAAGTCGTTGTTCAAACAGATGGCAGCGGACAAAGCAAAATTCGTACAAAACTTTAGAGAAAGGAGGAATCAGAAGCATATGAAATGGAGTATTCCAGAAAAAGTCATTGAAAGAGGTCGGACCTATCTAAATGAAGGTCGCGTCCTATCGGTTATTCCAGATCCAGAGAGAAAGGTATGGCATGCGGAAGTCTTGGGAAGTGAGCTATATTTAGTCGATCTTGATGCGACGGCTAAAGAGATCGATTATTGCCAATGCCCCTATTGGGAAGAACATCACTATTGTAAACACACTATAGCTGTTGAACTTTATTTACGAAAGCAAGGCAAAACAAGACAAATCACAGAAGAAAAAAAGCCAACAAAAGCCGCATTTTCGGCTTCGGAGATGTTTTCTCAGGGATTCAATCGATTGCAGTCTGGACAGCGGACGATCACTCCTTTGCAAATTGAATATCGTGTCGAAAATCTGACCACGAACCCTTACCACCAGGAGATGGATGTTCTAGGGATTTCACTAAAAGTCGGTCAACGGGGAACTTCAAAGACGTATGTCGTCAAAAATATCTATAAATTTTTGCAAATCTATCAAGAAAAAAAAAGCTATCTGGCGAACAAACAAACAGAGTTTCTTTTAACGAGTGAAGCATTTGACCAAACCAACAATGATATTCTGATCCGCTTACTAGGCATTGCTCAGACACAGCAGCTGATTGGACAAGCTGGCATCCAAGTGAAAGGCAAACTAGACAAAAAGTATTTGCTATTGCCAGTTGAATACGGGAAAGAACTATTAGAGAAAATGAACGCTGCTTATATGCAGTTAACGATTGGCAACGCTAAACTTCGTCAAGTGACTTTTTCTGAAGGCAAGCCGCTGCATTTTCGTGTTCAAAAAGAACACGGTCAATTTCCGTTATCTTTGACGAGGGATTTTGATCACTTGCTGAGCTATTACAATTGGGGCCTTCAAGGCGATACGATCGTTGAATTGACGATGGACCAAAAAGAAGTCTATTTGACGATGCAGCAATTATTCAAACGCTTTGAAGAACCAACGATCATTTATCCAAAAGCGGAACTGTCCAACTTGTTTATGCAAGTTTTGCCTCATTTACGCAAGATCGGCACGGTAGAGATCACAAAAGAGGTCGGAGCAGAGATCCAAGAGAGTCCGTTAGCCGTTGTTTTTTCACTGCGTAAAATCAAAGGTCAGATCGATTTGCAAATTGATTTCAATTATGGCGAAGTGACTTTTTCGACTGACGAAAAGCATCAAGTGATTCCTGAGGCCCATCCAGAGATTTTAAGGGATTACCCTCAGGAAAAGCGGATCGAACAAGTAGTTGAAAGAATGAAGTATCAAAAAAGTACCAAAAATTGGTTCAAAGCGCTACCGGAAGGGGAAGAATTGTTTGCCTTTTTCACTCGTGAAATTCCTTTACTGCGCCAACTAGGAGAAGTACGTATCGGCAAAAAATTGCGGGAACTTTACTTAGATGCACAGCAGCACCGTCCAACGATCGAAATTGAAGAAAATGGTTCCTGGCTGGATATTCACTTTGATGTCAGCGGGATCGCTGAATCGGAGATCGATGCTGTCTTGCGGAGTTTGTTGCAGGCTGATCGTTTTTACACGACAGAAAATGGGCAAGTTCTTTCACTGGAAACAGAAGCCTTTCAAGAAGCAAGCGCCGCGCTGAAAAAATTACGGACAGCCTTTGTATCTCAGTCAGGTACGTTACAAGTTCCGTTGAACCAAGGATTGTATTTGCAAGAAGAACTAGCTGACCAAGCAACTTTTAGTCAAGGATTCAAACAAATGACGACAGATTTGATTCATCCAGAAAAATTTTCTGCACCATTGCCTCATCAGCTCCAAGCGCAATTAAGACACTATCAGGAGGTCGGATTTCGTTGGCTGAAGATGCTGAGTCAGTATCAATTTGGCGGCATACTTGCAGACGAAATGGGATTAGGGAAGACAGTTCAAACAATCAGCTACTTGTTGTCCGAAAAGCAAGAGAAGCAACAGTTGAATGCTCTGATCGTTGCACCTGCGAGTTTGACGTATAATTGGCAGCAAGAAATCAAACGCTTTGCACCAACGATCCGGTCGGTGGTGATCAGTGGTTCTCGGGAGGAACGCGGCAGCCAATTACAGCTGCCGGCAGATGTCCGCATCACATCTTATGCCAGCTTACGGCAGGACATCGACCAGTACCAAGAATTAGGTTTAGCGTATTTGATCTTGGATGAGGCGCAAATGGTCAAAAACAGCGGAACCAAAACAGCACAAGCGTTGCGTTCTTTAAATGTTCCCCATCGATTTGCATTGAGTGGGACACCCATCGAGAATAATCTTGAAGAGTTGTGGTCCTTATTTGAGATGATCATGCCGGGATTTTTCCCAAATAAACAACGCTACAAAGAATTGACGACACAAGAGATCGCAAAAATGATCAAGCCATTCATATTGCGACGCGATAAAAAATCCGTTCTTCAAGATCTGCCAGAGAAGTTAGAAACGAATTATTATAGTGTACTGACAGAAGAGCAGAAAAAAATCTACCTTGCGTATTTGCGCCAAATGCGGGAAGAAATCGCACAAATGGATACAGCAGCATTTCGCAAAAATCGTATCAGCATCTTGGCTGGCCTTACTCGTTTGCGTCAAATCTGCTGCGATCCGCGATTGTTTGTGGAAGATTACGAAGGCACATCAGGCAAGCTAGAACAGGTCAAGGACCTGATTCAAGCAGCAAAAGAAAACGGCCGCCGTGTGCTCTTATTCTCACAGTTTACAAGCATGCTTTCGATCATTGAAGAAGAACTTGCTCAAGAAGGAATTGAAACCTTCTATTTACGAGGAAGCACTCCTCCTCAAGAACGTTTGAGTATGGTCGATGCTTTCAATAATGGAGAAAAAGATGTCTTTTTGATCTCATTAAAAGCCGGCGGAACTGGATTGAATCTGACAGGGGCGGATACGGTCATTCTATATGACTTATGGTGGAATCCTGCAGTGGAAGAACAAGCCGCTGGCCGGGCACATCGAATCGGTCAGAAAAAGGTTGTGGAAGTTTGGCGAATGATCGCTGAAGGAACCATTGAAGAACGAATGGATGCTTTGCAACAAGAAAAGCGGGAACTATTCCAAAAAGTCATCCAAGGGAATGAAGCCCAGCTGAACCAAATGACGGAAGAAGATATTCGCTTGATTTTAAGCATTGGTGAAGAATAGATTCAGCGAATACAAAACCCTTGATACGAAAGCAAGAGACAGCTAGGATGCGAAGATTTGCATCTATAGCTGTCTCTTAGTTTTTAGCGAGCCATCACAACTGCATCTGTAAAGGATAAGATACCTTCTGTCAGCTCTTCAAAAGCAGTTAACGTACAGTCAGGGTGACAATTTTTGATTTCGGGAGCTTGGCGTCGGCGATGATTCAGCCAAAGGGCTTGCCATCCCGCTTGTTTACAGCCAAAGACATCATTGTCAAAGTTATCTCCCACGTATAATGTCCGTGAGGGATCTAAATCAAATCGTTCTTCAGCAAGCTGAAAAAGTTCAATATCCGGTTTTTGGTACCCTGTTGCTTGAGAAATCAGCATGTATTCTGGATGGATCCAGCGAGTCAATTCCAATTGATCGATTTTCTTTTGTTGGTGATCTGTTGGGCCATTGGTAATGATTCCAAGCTTGATAGGTAATGAAACCAAGGTATTGAGAGTTTCTTCTACGGCTGGATGAAGTTGGATGTTGTCTAGCTCTGTCTCGTAAGTCGCTTGAAACAATCGGCTAGCATCATTTGATAAAGGAGAGTAGCCTAAATCAATCAGCGATTGACATAGTCTAAAGGTACGAAATTCTTCTAATGTCCATTCTTTTGAGATGACTTTTCCAAAATGGTCATCGCTATGTACGCGAAAACGAATATAAAGAGGATGGAGATCTGTTGTTGCTACTTCAGGTATGATGGTTGTAACCGCATTTCGAAATGGTAGTTGTTGATCGTATAAAGTATCATCGACATCAAAGATTACCGCATTAAGCAAAAGAGACACGCCTTTCAAATGTAGTGAAAATTTTCATTTTGTTTTCGAACATATAATAGCGGATATCTTGAGAGAAAAAAAGGGCTTAAAGCTTGATAAATAAAGGTTTTATTTACTAATTTTAGAAATCCTTGGTCTCATCGCTTTTTCAAATTTGAGTGAATTTTACCCTTTTCAATCGATTTCTCATTTTGCTTTTCCAGAAAGACTTGCTTATAATGTAGATTAATGAAAAGGAGGAGGACGTGTGTTAAAAAGGTTTTTTAGCTATTATCGGCCATACCGGTCATTGTTTGTCTTAGATTTTACTTGTGCTGTCTTTGCAGGGCTGCTTGAATTGGTTTTTCCAGTTGCCGTGAATCAAGTGATCGACAAGATTATGCCGCAGAACAATTTTCGGCTGATTTTGCTCGCTTGTTTGGGGCTATTTTTATTTTATCTGGTCAATACGATCTTGCAATATATCGTGGTCTTTTATGGCCATAAATTGGGTGTCAATATCGAGACAGATATGCGTCAAGAATTATTCCGACACTTACAGACACAGTCTTTTGAATATTATGACAATCAAAAAACTGGACGTTTGATCAGTCGGCTAACGACTGACTTGTTTGAAATATCAGAAGTTGCTCACCACGGTCCCGAGGACGTCTTTATTACGATCATGACATTGATCGGTTCATTCTTGCTGATGCTCAATATGCATGTTCAACTTGCACTTGCTACTTTTGCACTGATTCCATTGATTACGATTGCACTGGTTTTCTTCAATAAGAAAATGACGAAAGTCAATACAGAGATCTATGACAATCTAGGTGAATTCAATGCTGGGGTAGAAGCAGCAGTCAGCGGCATTCGCGTGACTCAGTCTTTTGCCAATGAGACGTTTGAACATCAACGATTTGACGGTCTGAGCGGCCTTTATCGTCGTTCAAAAATCGTCTTTTATAAAGTGATGGCAATCAGTTCTGCCTATAATTACTTTCTGATTCGACTGATCAATTTGTTTGCCTTGATTTTTGGGGCCTATTACGTGATCAAAGGGGAATTGACGAATGGACAGTTTGTTGGATTTATCTTGTTATCCAATGTCTTTGTTCGGCCAATCGAAAAGGTCAATACCATGATTGAAAGCTATCCGAAAGGATTTGCTGGCTTCAAACGCCTGACAGAAGAGCTGGACAAGAGACCGGCGATTCAAGATAAGCCAAATGCCATCGATGTACACGCACTAAAAGGCGATATCGTTTATCAAGATGTTTCCTTTGCTTATGCAGATGCGACGAAGGTATTGAACCATATTGATCTAACGATTCAATCCGGCGAGACTGTCGCTTTTGTGGGACAAAGCGGTTCTGGAAAAACAACGCTTTGCAATTTACTGCCGCGGTTTTATGAAGTAACTGAGGGTCAGATCACGATTGACGGAATCAATATCCAAGACATGACGCTTGCCTCACTACGGGGCCAGATCGGAACTGTTCAGCAAGATGTTTTCTTGTTCCCGGGAACGATTCGAGAAAACATTGCTTATGGGAAATTGGATGCGTCAGAAGAAGAAATTGCTCAAGCCGTGAAACTCGCTCATTTAGAACAAGTAATCGACCAAATGCCTGAAGGATTGGAAACAGTCATTGGAGAACGCGGGGTCAAACTTTCTGGTGGTCAAAAGCAACGGGTAGCGATTGCCCGAATGTTTCTAAAAAATCCGCCAATCTTGATCTTAGATGAAGCGACCTCTGCGTTGGATACAGAAACAGAACAAGTGATTCAAGAATCATTGAACTCATTAGCTGATGGACGGACAACATTGATTATTGCCCATCGTTTGGCTACCATCAAACATGCGACAAGGATCATTGTTGTCAGCGATAAAGGGATCTTGGAAGAAGGAACCCACGAGCAACTGTTAGCAACAGGGGGACATTACAAAGCATTATATGATGCCCAGTTCAAAAATTAGACGAAAAAAGCGACTTCGATCGCTTTTTTCGTTTATATGCAAATAAACATATTCAGTGGATATCGCTGATTTCTTCAAAGAGATTTGTTAGGATTTACTTATCAAACGCTTTCTTTGTTTGTAACATTTGTCATATTCGTTGCCGATGAAATGATTTTTCACTCATAATGAGCAACTAATGACTTGGAATAGAATACGTGATAATACAGATTTTCGTTTCTTTGAAATCTTTTAATAACAAGTTCTTTTCTCTGTTTGTAAGTTTTTAACGAGTTTTAGGTGTAAAAAAAGATTGGTAAAGACCAATGAAAGAGTACTAGTATTATAGAAAGAAACTTGTATAGAGGAGTCAGATATTATCGAATATTTTATCAAAATTAAAAAACGATAGAATTAAATCACTAGAGTGATTTAAATAAATCTATGGTTCATGATACAATTTTGACACACTGTTATACAAAAGAAATGAAATTAAAAAAAAATTTGATTTTTCTCATTTAAATTGATGTAAAGTTTGTGAAAGCTTTTGTTTGAGAGGTTTCTCTTTTAATATAACTTGAGAGTTTTATTAAAAAATACAAAATTTACACTAGATTTTTTTTAAATAGTTCTGTATAATTAAAATCAAGCAAGACAACAGAACTTGCGAATGGAATTTAAAAAAGGAGAGATGCACGTTGTTGACACTATATACTTCCCCAAGTTGCACATCTTGTCGCAAAGCTCGTGCGTGGTTGCAAGAGCATGAGATTCCTTTTGTTGAAAGAAATATTTTCTCAGAACCTTTAAATATTTCTGAATTAAAAGCAATCTTACAAATGACAGAAGATGGTACAGAAGAAATTATCTCTACAAGATCCAAAGTTTTTCAAAAATTGAACATGGATCTTGATGACCTGCCGCTAAAAGATTTATTGACACTTGTACAAGAGAACCCAGGATTATTGCGTCGTCCGATCATGATTGATGAAAAACGACTCCAAGTTGGTTTTAATGAAGATGAAATCCGTCGTTTCTTGCCAAGAGATGTTCGTCAACTAGAACTACGTCAAGCACAATTGATGGCAGGCTTATAAAAATCAAATAGTTATGAGATCAGTGAATGAAAAGCTGATCTCTTTTTTTGCCATTTTAGGATTTTCTTAAGAGGATATGCGTTTTCTCTTTACTTTTCAACAGGTTTCGTTAAAATGAACCTATAGTGATTAGCAAAAGTGAGGTGTAGCTAATATGGAAATGGAACATATCAATGAAAATACGATCCGTGTACTGATCAAGAGCGAAGATTTAGCTGCTAGGGGCATCACTTTTCTTGACCTTCTTGGAAATCACAATGAGATTGAAAACTTTTTTTATAGCATATTAGAAGAAGTAGATATTGATGAAGAATTTAAAGGCAGTGAAGCGGTGACCTTCCAAGTCTTACCTAAAGGGGATGGCTTAGAATTGTTTATCAGCAAAAATCTACCGCCTGAAGGAATGGAAAACTTTGATGATATGAGCGATGGTTCAACTGAGGACATTACGGATATGTTGAAGAAGCATGTCGCGTCACAATTACAAGAGACAGAGTCCCAGCCGGAGTTAGGCAATCGTTTTATTTTTGAATTGAACAGCTTTGAAGCAATGGTTCAATTAGCGTCCGAAGTGTATTTGGATTCAGTGACCACGAATCTTTATCAAATGAATGACCGTTACTATCTAGAAGTCCAATTTATGGATAACGATACGACAGACATCGAAGTTGAGAATGCACTGGCTTATTTAATGGAATTTGCTAACCGGACACAAGTCACTTCAGAGGTTTTGGCAGAGTATGGAAAAATCATTATGGAGCATGACGCATTGGAATTGACCCGTTACTACTTCAAAAATGTCTAATGTTCACTTATAATCGTAAAAGCGAGAAAATGGCTACAATCATTTTCTCGCTTTTTTGCGTATTTCTTTTTGAGGTGAGAAGATGATTATTGCGTATGACAACCAGCAGCAGCGGATCAAAGCTGATCAGGCGAAGAAAGATTCAGAACCCTTTTATTGTCCAGGATGTCATGGACCGGTGCACTTAAGGAAAGGCCTCCTGAAACGCCATCATTTCGCTCATTATGCTGCGGCTAACTGCGAAGTGTTTAGTGAAGGAGAGACGGAGGAACATTTGTCAGCAAAGGAGCTCCTCTACGAATGGCTAACAGATGAAACGATCGAAATAGAAGCTTACTTGCCGGATTTGCAGCAGCGACCGGATCTTCTTGTGGGCAAAACAGCGATTGAAGTACAGTGTTCGGCATTGTCTTGGAGGCGCTTTGTCCAACGAACAGAGAAGTATCTTGCCTATAACTATTCTCCTTGGTGGCTTCTAGGCAAACATCTACAGCCGCAACTCCACCATCGATGGACCGTTTTGCAAAAGGCCTGTTGCCGTTTTGCGGAGCAACCGGGGTTTTATTTGTGGATCATAGATACACAAGAGCAACGCGTTGGTCTCATATACGAGATCAATTGGCATTATAAGTGGGGTGTTTCTTTTCGTAGACGTTATTTTCGGAAAGGAGAACCTATCGGCTGCTGCCCATCGCTAAACAATTATTCTAGAAAGTCCTGTCGAACATACCATCAAAGGTGGCAGCCGGAAGCTTACCGAGTCTGGTTATTACACAAGCTGATGCAACAGCAAAAACAGATCCTCAGTCTTCAAGCACTCCTTTACCCTCTCGGAGGACATATCGGCAATCTGCCGCATTGGTGCTATCATCCCAGTGATTATGGTTTTTTGTTGGAACATCGAATTTTAGTCCTGCGTTTTTTATTTCATCAAAATGCAAATCGAAATTTTTCTCACTGGCTGAATCAGTTGCGCAAAATGAATTGGAACTGGTTGTTTCCTATGATTGATCAAGGGCAACTATTGAAACGTATTTATCAAGAATGTTCTGATTTCCAGAAAATTCAACCTTTTTGATTCTCTTAGCTCGGTTCCCACCAAAAGTATGTTAAGATTATTTTAGTATGTAAAGGAGTGAAGAATATGTCAGAAACAAAACAATTACCAGATCGTGCGGATCTACCGGAAGCATTAACATGGGACCTTACAAAGATCTATGCCGATGATGGGGCATTTGAAGAAGCGTTCCAAGAGATCGTGGCTGAGTTGAAGCAGGCTGATGATTTCAAAGGGACATTATCACAAGGACCAGCAGCTTTCAAGGAAGCATTAGAATATGTGTTAGCGATCTCCCGTAAACTGGAAAAACTCTATGTATACAGTCATCTGAAAAATGATCAAGATACAGCCAACACAACCTATCAAGGGCTTTATGCAAAAGCCAGCAACCTTGTTGCTCAAGTAAGTGAGGCGATTGCCTGGTTTGATCCTGAATTGCTTTCAATGGATGATGCAACTATTTGGGGTTATTTCGACCAAGAGCCGGAATTGGCCATTTACCGCCATCTTATTGAAAAAACTGTCAATAACCGTCCCCATGTTTTGCCGGCTGAACAAGAAGCTTTACTAGCAGGTGCAGGAGAAATATTCGGCGCTTCTGGAAATATTTTTTCAGTATTAAACAATGCCGATTTAGAATTTCCGATCGTTGAAGACGAGAATGGAGAGAAAGTTCAATTATCTCATGGTGTTTATGGTCAATTGATGGAAAATACCGACCGTTCCGTACGGGAAGCTGCCTTTAAAGGGTTGTATGGTGTCTATGAGCAGTTCCGTAATACATTTGCCCAAACATTAAGTACCAATATCAAAGCCCATAACTTTAAAGCTAAAGCACGCCACTATGAGTCTGCTCGACAAGCTGCATTAAGTGCCAACCACATCCCGGAAAGTGTCTATGACACCTTGGTAGCTGTCGTGAATGAACATTTGCCGCTGCTGCATCGTTACATGGAGTTAAGAAAACGCTTATTGGCTGTTGATACTTTGCATATGTATGATGTCTATACACCAATTCTAGGGGAAGCTCCGATTCGCTATAGCTATGAAGAAGCTGTCGCAAAAGCCAAAGATGCTTTAAAACCTCTAGGTGAAGAATATTTAGCCGTGGTAAACGAAGCGTTTGAAAATCGCTGGATCGATGTTGTCGAAAATAAAGGCAAACGCAGTGGCGCCTATTCATCTGGCGCGTACGACACATTACCCTATATTTTGATGAACTGGAATGATCGTTTGGATCAATTGTTCACATTGGTGCATGAGATGGGTCACAGTGTTCACAGTTATTTTACTCGCAACAATCAACCTTATGTTTATGGCGATTATTCTATTTTCTTGGCGGAAATTGCTTCAACAACTAACGAGAACATCTTGACAGAATACATGTTGCAAACTGAAACTGATCCTCGCGTAAAAGCCTATGTCTTGAATCATTTTCTGGATGGATTTAAAGGAACGATTTTCCGTCAGACACAATTTGCTGAGTTTGAACACTTTATGCACGTAGAAGATGCCAAAGGAACGCCATTGACTAGTGAATTTTTGAGTGACAGCTATGGTGAGCTGAATGCTAAATACTACGGTCCTTCTGTAGAAAAAGATCCTGAGATCAGTCTAGAGTGGTCACGTATCCCGCATTTTTACTACAATTACTATGTCTATCAATACGCAACAGGCTTTTCGGCAGCTTCTGCACTAGCTAAGAAAATTTTAACAGGAGAGCCTGATGCCTTAACGAAATATTTGACCTATCTAAAAGCAGGCAACAGCGATTATCCAATTGAAGTGATGAAAAAAGCTGGAGTTGATATGACTAAAGCAGATTATATCAAAGACGCGATGAAAGTCTTTGAACAACGGTTGGATGAATTGGAAGCATTAGTCAAGGAATTAGAAGCATAAGCAAGACTGTCTTAGCCACTGAAGGATCGTTGATCGATCGTCAGTGGCTTTTTTAAGCAACAGGTTGATTGCCTTATTTTGACGGTGACGCCTAGAAAAAAAGTAAGTATAGGAAGGATTTGCTTGTCAACAGAAACCTCAATTTAAACTTTAAAGTGAGAAAATCTTTTTTTATGAGTAAGCAAATTGCAAGAAGCAAAAGTATTTCCATGTTACGATAGAAATGAAAGAGGAAAGGGGGCCTTTGGAATGGACAAGGAAGAAATTTTTGCCCGTCGCTTGGATAATAGCAAGAAAAAACGGGAAGTTGTCACGAAAGAAGCTGTATCTGCCCACAAAGAGAAGCAGACCGAATTAGAGCAGACCGAATTGCCGGATCAAGACCCTACAGATAAAAAAGATCCTTCAAAGAAAAATTCTGATAGGACTGAATAGAAAAAACATCCAAACGGTGGATCCACCCTTTGACGGTCTCTTATTAATAGGAGACCACCAAAACGAGGGTGACTCGATCAGCGTTTGGATGTTTTATTGATTGTTTAAAGCAAGACAAGTCGTCGATTCAACGAGTCGATACGAGGAACATCAGCATCCCTGATATCTTTCTTTTGATAGAATAAACGATAGTTTTCCTGATCTGTTCGGCAAAGGTGTGGAATATTTCTAAGAGCTTCCATTCCTTCTAATAAGACACCATAATCTCGTTCACAACCGAAATTATACACTACAGCCGAAGGAGACATCGTAATGCCCATTTCGCGAGCAACACTTTGGTCGGATGCGAAATTCTGCTTGATCAAATCAGACTTGCGATCTTCTAAAAACATGTCAAGATCGCCGTTTGTTTCAGCGAAAATCTGTTTGACTAATTCGAAGGAATAAGGTTCTTTATTTACGCCTACTTGACATTGAAGTTTAAGTAAAAAGTCGCGGGCGATTTTTCGACCTTGAAGCTGAGCTGCTTTGTAGTCCAATGAAGCCTGATAGATTTGACTGGTTTGTTGATTACGCAATCCTAGATCGGATCGATCCATTGAAAGGTAATCCATTGAAATCCCCACAGTGTGTAAATTCATGATTGGTAATATATGCAATTGTATTTTTTTTCTTTGATCACTCAGTGCGTCCAACAAGGTCAACTCGGATTGATAACAAATTGGACCTATCGGATTCACAAACAAATAAATCTCGATCATCTGAATCTCTCCCCAATTAAGATTCTTTTTCTTTTGTATATATTAAATATAACAGAAATTATTATAAATGAGAAATGCCTAATGAGAACTATTCATACTCTTTTTTTGACAACTTCTCTTCTAAGGCACGAATAATTTTATTTTTTGCTGGACGATAACTGATATGCAGGCGATCAAGCAAAGACAAAAATGCTCGTTTTCCTGAAGAAGCCTCTGAGACTTCCAGTTCGAGCTCATAGTCATGGGATTGGCCATACCAGCTTTCATCTAAAGCAAGTAAACCTTCTGTTACGCTGAATTCTGCTCGACGAGTCGTCAACTCAGCAAAAGGTTTCACAGCTGCCGGATCAATTTGCTCTTGGATCAAGCGATCGGCAACCGCACCGGTAAATAAGATTCTTTGATTCTCACGCAAATCAGCTGCTTCATCTAACGAAAGGATATCGGTCGTTTCCAATAACCCTTCTTTAAGAGGTGATTTAAGCGTTAATTCTGCTTTATCTTCCGTCGTCCGAATCCGCAAACCAAACTTTTTTTGTTTTAATTGATGATCCAATGTATCAAAATAAAGATTTGTTTGGGTATGAAAGGCGGAGCGATCAAGCTGATAGAAGGCAAAGACTCTCTGATATTCTTCACGAGTCAACAATGTTTTAAATTCGATTTCTACTTGATGTGTCATTGTTTTCCTCTTTCCTTACAGTCCATCAAGTTTACATAACGACGGGCAATATGTCAAATGAAAACCCTTGGAAGAGTTGAAGCAAAAAAGAGCTCTGTTATTTTTCTTGCAGGTGGCACCGATTGAACATTCTGTTTTCCTTTAAGATTGTGGTAAAATAGAACCGTATGTTATGAAAAGAATCGAGGGATAGAAATGATTCGAGATTGGGAAGATTTTTTGGCACCATATGAACAAGCCGTCTCAGAACTAAAAGTAAAGTTGCGGGGAATCCGCAAACAATATCGAGAACAAAATAAACACGTGCCGATCGAATTTGTCACGGGTCGTGTAAAACCAGTCGATAGTATTTTAACTAAAAGCAAATTGCGGGGAATCCCTTTGGATCGTTTAGAAGAAGAAATGTCAGATATTGCCGGCTTGAGGATCATGTGTCAGTTTGTTGAAGACATCCATCAAGTAGTTGATCTTTTGCGCACCCGACATGATATGAAGGTAATTATTGAAAGAGATTATATTACAAATAAAAAAGCGAGCGGTTATCGTTCCTATCATTTAGTGATCGAGTATCCTGTCCAATTGATCGATGGTGAAAAGATCATTTTAGCAGAGATCCAGATTCGTACATTAGCGATGAACTTCTGGGCAACGATCGAGCATTCACTGAATTATAAATATCAAGGAGAATTTCCAGATGAAATCAGCGAGCGCCTGCGTCGGTCTGCAGAAGCTGCCTACCAATTAGATGAGGAGATGTCGAATATTCGCGAAGAAATCCAAGAAGCGCAACGGCTGTTTTCACATGGGAAAGGCAATCATAAGGAACAGCGGCAGGGGGATGAAGTATGACAGGGATCAAAGTAGCAATTATCAACAATCAAGAAGAAAAGTCGATGCTTGTCACAAAGCGATTAACAGAATTGTTGGCCCAGTCTGACAATACGATTGACCAAGAGAACCCAGAATTGGTTATTTCAGTGGGCGGAGACGGGACACTGTTGTCTGCGTTTCACTTGTTCAGTCATCGCTTAGCAGAGGTTCGTTTTTTGGGGGTCCATACAGGACATCTTGGGTTTTATACCGACTGGCGAGACTATGAATTGGAAGAATTGGTCGATACGTTGTGCAATGATCGTCAAAAGAGTGTGAGCTATCCTTTGCTTGATGTCCGCATCACTTATACCAATGGGAAATCAGACAAACATTTTCTTGCATTGAATGAATCAACGATCAAGCGGGGAAATCGGACAATGGTAGCTGATATTTCAATCAAAGAAGATCTTTTTGAGAAATTTCGTGGAGATGGCTTATCGATTTCGACACCTACAGGCTCAACAGCTTACAACAAAAGCGTGGGAGGGGCAGTATTGCATCCAAGTATCAATGCTTTTCAACTAGCAGAAATCGCTTCTTTAAACAATCGTGTTTTCCGAACGTTAGGGTCACCGATCATTGTCGGAGATCATGAGTGGGTCAAAGTCAAACTACAAGCTAGTACGGACTATCTAGTGACCATTGATCAATTTACGATTGAACAGGAAGAAATCGATGCGATTTATTATCGTATTGCAGACGAACGGATCCACTTTGCCTCCTATCGGCATATGCACTTTTGGAACCGTGTCAAAGATGCGTTTATTGGAGAAATTTAACAGTTATGGAATTTACTTATCATTATGAGCGGCAAGAGCCGCAACAGTTAAAATACTTTTTGAAAGAGCAAGGGATTTCTAAAGGATTGTTGGCAAAAATCAAGTTTCAAGGAGGCAAGATTTTTGTTAATGACCAAAGACAAAATGTCTTGTATTCTTTGGTGCAAAATGATACGGTAACCATTGTGATCCCAGACGAAGGTGAACATGAAACGGTCTTATTAGATGAGACGCCAATCGAGATCGTTTATGAAGACCAGCATCTTTTGATTGTAAACAAACCAGCAGGCATTGCCTCGATCCCGGCTCAATATCATCCTAATTGGACGATGGCTAATCGTGTCAAAGCTTATTATAAACAGCAAGGTTATCAAGATCAGGTCATTCATGTGGTCACTCGCTTAGATCGGGATACATCTGGATTGATGTTGTTTGCCAAGCATGGCTTTGCCCATGCGAAGTTAGATGTTCAGCTGCGGCAAAAGCAATTGATAAAAAAATATCAAGCAATCGTTGCGGGACAGATTCAAGAATTGGCTTCTCACGGAGAAATCACTTATCCGATTGCACGAGATCTCAGTTCATTATTAAAACGAAAAACAAGTTTGGAAGGGAAATCCGCACGTACGGAATATTGGTTGACGAAAAAGGATCAGCAAGTTGCTGTGGTTACGATTCTTCTTCATACCGGTCGTACCCATCAGATTCGCGTTCATTTTGCTGCCATCCATTGTCCATTACTGGGAGATGAACTTTATGGCGGTGCGATGGATCTTGGCATTGATCGTCAGGCCCTTCATTGTTGCGAATTGGCTTTTACCCATCCTTTCAGCGGCAAATCGCTGCATTTTAAAGCAGACTTGCCGGCAGATATGGCATCAATCAAACAAGCAATGAGTGAATAAAAGAGGTGAAGAGATTGGATGAAAATCAAGAACTTAATGAGCGCTTTGAGCAGCTGACTCAGGCGTTGAATGAAACAGATATCCAAAAATTTCGTGAAGTGTTTTTGGATCTGCATATTTATGAGCAGGGACAATTCTACCAATCTCTCGATGAGTCGCAGCGCCAAATCGTTTATACGTACCTTTCACCCAAAGAGTTGGCGGATATGTTTGACGTGATCGAAGAAGATGATGAACATATGACAGAGTATCTTTCGGAAATGCGTCCCGGCTATGCGGCTGACATGCTAGCAGAGATGTATACCGACAATGCCGTCGATCTTCTGAATACGTTAGATAAGAAGCAAGTAGCAAAATATTTGAGTTTGATGCCGGCAGAAGATGCTAGTGAAATCAAAGAGCTCCTGCATTATGAAGATGAGACAGCTGGTTCATTGATGACGACAGAGTTTGTTTCGATCGTGGCCAATCAAACGGTACGATCCGCAATGTATGTCCTAAAAAATGCAGCAGATGTCGCCGAAACGATTTACTATATTTATGTCGTCGATACGGACAACAAACTGGTCGGAGTAATCTCTTTGCGGGATTTGATCATCAATGATGAGGATACGATGATTGCAGATATTTTGAATGAACGGGTCATGTCCGTGCATGTGGGGGATGATCAGGAAGATGTAGCTCAGACATTTCGGGATTATGACTTTCTAGCTTTGCCAGTTACAGATTACGATGACCATTTATTAGGGATCGTAACTGTCGATGACATCATTGACGTAATCGATGATGAAGCTGCCAGTGACTATTCCGGATTAGCCGGGGTCAACGTGGAAGAAGTCAGTGAAAATCCCCTCAAAGCCTCTTCACGACGCTTGCCATGGCTGATCACATTGCTTTTCTTGGGGATGGCAACAGCAAGCTTGATCAGTCATTATGAAGAGCTTGTAAGTGAAGCAAGTATTTTAGCCGTTTTTATTTCATTGATCACTGGTACAGCAGGAAATGCCGGTACGCAATCTTTAGCGGTTGCGGTCCGCCGTTTGGCCATCTCAGATGATAAAGAAAAAAGCTTTATGCGAACGGTGATCGGTGAAGTCCTCACAGGGTTAGTGACTGGTGCTGTCACCGGTTTAACGATTTTTGCGATCGTGGCTGTCTGGAAACAAAACCCGATCTTAGGTTTTGTTATTGGAATGGCGATGATGTGTGCCATTACGGTAGCGAATCTCGCAGGAAGTCTGATTCCAATGTTAATGGATAAATTAGGCTTTGATCCAGCCGTTGCCAGTGGTCCATTCATTACGACACTTAGTGATTTGACTAGTGTCTTGATTTATTTCAACATTGCTAGCTTATTTATGAACTATTTTATTCGTTGAAAAAACTAGGTATTCCTTTCAATCAAAGTAGATCCATTCATCAAAAGCGAGGCGCCTCTTTTCTATAAGAGACGCCTCGCTTTTTTGTCTTATTCGTATCGATGATGGGACCATGATGGTAAATTTATTTTTGCAACTTGGGAATGACTGACGAAGGAGAAACGCCAAAAAGTTTTTTAAAAGACTTGCTAAAGTGATACGCGTCTTGATAACCAACAGCAGAAGCGACTTCTTTGATCGTGAGTTTCTCGTTTGTCAGCATATCTCTCGCACGTTTTAGCCGGATCTCGATTAAATAATTGATTGGGCTGACTCCAGTAGCCTCTTTAAAAACTTTTGAAAGATAGGTTGGACTGAGAAACTGATCTTGTGCGAGCTTTTCTAAAGTGATTTCTTCTTTATAGTGGTTCTCTAAAAAGTAGATGGTGTAGTTAACGATTTGTTGGTGGCGGCGTTGGCTTTTCGTGAGATAGGGAACCACATTCAGACGTTTGTCGTTTAAGCCTCTTAATATATAGACCAGCATCTCGATGATCAATGCTTTTTGCATTAATTGGAATTCATCTTGCTCCTCATTACTCTCCCGAACGAGCTGCCACGCTTTATCTAAAACTTGGTGGTGGTATTTTCCTAAATCCAGTAACGGTTGCTTGTTGGGGAAAAAGTTGCGTTTGAATCCTTCTAAAGAAATATTCTTTAAGCCAATATGCAGTTGGTGGGAACAAGTCCCTGACTCCTGAAACTCACAATGATTGACACCAGGGTTAAACAACATGATACTGCCTGCCTTGATTTTAGTAGCTGGCGCCTCTTCAAAATAATAATTGCTTTCTCCTTCTAAAACGATACTGATTTCCAAGAAATCATGGTGATGCATTTCTCCATGACTTTCAGACTGTGTCCAAGGATCAAACAAGTAGATAATTTCGGGATTAAAGGTTCTGGGATTTACTAGATTCATTCATTTATCACTCCAATGGTGTCAGAACCTGGTAATTTCAGGTCGACGGCTTCTTAGTAATATTTTACATCAAAATGAGTAAGAAAAACCATTTTAATCGCCTAGTAAATCGCTAAGCTTAACAACGAGAGGGGGAATTAGATGAGTAACACACAATGGATCTGGCGATATGCGAAAAAAAATCGTGGCCGAATCATTTTAGCAATCCTGTTTTTACTTATTAATGCTGCGTTGATCGTCGTCAATCCATATCTAGGGGGAATGGTGATCGATGATGTGATCAATCAGCAGCAAACGCACTTATTGATTCCATTATTACTGATTATGATCGCAACGACAGTGATCCGAACCATTGTCCGCTATGCGTATCAACTATTATTTGAACGAGTTGGACAAAACACGCTCTATCATTTACGAGAAGATTTGTATCACAAACTGCAAGAACTGGATTTTGACTTCTTTAATCATACGCGAGTTGGGGATATTATGGCGCGTATGACAGGGGATACCGATGCTATTCGACACTTTGTTTCTTGGGTGACCTATAATATAGCCGAATGTTTTTTGTGGTTTTTCTCAGCCGTAGTGGTCATGAGTTTTATTGACTGGAAATTGATGCTTGCTTTAGTCGCTGTGACGCCAATCATCTTTCTATTAACGAATCAAATGTCAAAAAAAGCTCATCCATTGTTCTTTGAGATTCGGGAAAGCTTTTCTCGGTTGAATTCGATGGTAGAAGAAAATATTGGTGGTAATCGCGTCGTCAAAGCATTTGCCAGAGAAAATTATGAGATCGACAAGTTTAAAGCGTACAACCAAGATTTCAAGACCCGCAACATGGCTTCTGCCGAAGTATCCCGAACCTATTTGCCTTGGTTGGATGGATTAGCCGGAAGTTTGAATGTCATTGCTTTGGTCTTAGGAGGAATCTTTGTGATCAATGGAGACATGACATTAGGTGATCTAGTGGCATTCAACGGGTACCTATGGATGTTGAATAACCCGATGCGAATGAGTGGCTGGCTGATCAATGATGTTCAACGTTTTTCTGCCGCCTGTATCAAGATTCGTCAAATGCTCGCACAAGAGTCGAAAATTCCTGTCCATGAAAAGAAAGCCTTGGAACCAATCAAAGGCTTTGTGGAATTTAAACATGTTTCCTTTCATTTTTCCGATGATCCGGATCAAAATGTTTTGGAAGATGTTAGCTTTAAAATCGGACCTGGGCAAACGTTAGGGATTTTAGGTGAAACCGGCTCTGGTAAAACAACATTGGTCAATCTTGTAGGCCGGTTTTATGATCCTACTGAGGGTGAAGTGCTGATTGATGGCAAAAATGCGAAAGAATATCCGGTCCGCCAAATGCGGGAGAACATTTCAATGGTCATGCAAGATGTATTCTTGTTTTCTAACACGATCTCTGACAATATCGCTTTTGGAAATCCGTTGGCAGACGAAAACTTTATCCGGCAAATGGCGGTGGTAGCGGATGCCGACACCTTTATTTCCCGAATGCCTCAAGGTTATGAAACTATCGTCGGTGAGCGGGGAGTAGGCTTATCCGGTGGCCAAAAACAACGTATTTCATTGGCACGGGCTTTGGCGAAAGATCCATCGATCTTGATTCTTGATGATACCACTTCAGCGGTTGACATGGAGACAGAATCCAAGATCCAACAAGAGCTAACCAAACTAACTGGAGAAAAAACGACTTTCATCATTGCTCATCGGATCTCTTCTGTCCGTGAAGCAGATCAAATTCTGATGATGGAAAAAGGACGCGTGATCGAGCAGGGAACCCACGAAGAACTAGTTGCCAAAAAAGGCAGATACTTCGAGGTATACCAAAAACAATTGGGATTGACTGGAGGTGACGACAATGGCGCGCAATAAATTTGATGTGGATGAAGAACTGGAACAGGAGTTCAGTTGGAAAGACTTTAAACGATTGGCCCGCTATGTCGTCCCTTATAAAGCGAGTATCGGTAAAGTTCTCTTTACGATCATCTTAGCCAATTTGGCGGGAATGCTTGCTCCGGTATTTACAAAAATTGCGATCGATTCAGCTATTCCTGACCAGAATAAAATGCAGCTGTTTTTGATCGGTGCTGCGTTTGTTGTGACACTGCTGATCATTGGACTGTGCATGCGTTACCGGATTTATCATATTACGAATATTGGCCAAGACGTCTTGAAAGACATGCGTTACGATATCTTTGAACATTTACAGCGCTTGCCTTTTTCCTATTTTGATACGCGGCCTCATGGAAAGATTTTGATCCGTGTGGTCAACTATATCAATACACTGAGCGATCTATTAAGCAATGGACTGATCAATCTGATCTCCGATGTTTTCAATGTAGTGATCACACTGATTTTCATGTTAGTCATCGACGTCAAACTGACATTGTATTCATTGGCACTCTTACCGATCTTGTTCGTGATGGTCATGGTGATTAAAAATAAACAGCGCAAAGCTTATCAAGTTTTAAGCAACAAACAGTCGAATCTAAATGCGTATATTCACGAAAGTATCGCTGGTATCAAGATCACTCAATCCTTCGCCCGTGAAGAAGAAAATGCCCAAATTTTTGAAGAAGTCAGCAATGATTACCGTACATCTTGGATGAAAGCTGTCAGAGTCCAATTTTTGATGTGGCCAGGGGTGCAAAACATCTCTGTGATCACTACTTGTCTGATTTACTTTGTTGGTATTCGTCAAATCGGTGTTGATGTCAGTACTGGCACGTTGATTGCTTTTATTAGTTACATCAATAATTTTTGGAATCCAGTAATCAATATCGGAAATTTTTATAATTCACTGATCACGGCAACGGCGTACCTTGAACGGATCTTTGAGACGATGGATGAAGTACCGGATATTGAAGATAAAGCTGATGCGATAGAATTGCCGAGCATCAAAGGGGAAGTGGCTTTCGATCATGTGACTTTCCGTTACGAAGAAGGCAAAAATATCTTGTCTGATGTTAACTTCCAGATTCAGGCAGGAGAAAGTATTGCGTTAGTTGGTCCTACCGGCGCAGGTAAAACGACGATCATCAACTTGTTGAGTCGGTTTTATGATGTGAATGAAGGCAGTGTCAAAGTTGACGGTTATGACGTTCGGGATGTGACCTTGGAATCATTGCGCTCACAAATGGGTGTCATGCTGCAGGATACTTTTATTTTCTCGGGGACGATCATGGAAAATATTCGTTATGGAAATCTGGCAGCAACCGAAGAAGAAATCATCGAAGCTGCAAAAATCGTTCGAGCCCACGAGTTTATCAAGGAGTTGAAAGATGGTTACCACACAGTTGTTGAAGAGCGAGGAAGTACGTTATCCGCAGGGCAACGCCAGTTAATTTCCTTTGCCCGAGCATTACTGGCAGATCCAAAGATATTGATTCTAGACGAAGCAACTTCAAGTATTGATACAAAGACTGAAGAGCTGCTGCAAGAAGGGCTTTTAAAACTTCTGGAAGGCAGGACGTCCTTCATTATTGCCCATCGCCTGTCAACGATCAAAAATTCCGACCGTATTTTTTATGTCGCTGGGGGAAAAATTGCTGAATCGGGCAATCACGACCAGCTGATGGCCTTAAAAGGGCTCTATCATCACTTGTACCAATCACAGTACGATTTGTTGCAGGCGATATGATAAATGGTAGTAGGCTTTGCGCAAAAAAAGACATTCGTTTATCAGCGAATGTCTTTTTTGCTTAATGATCTGTCAAATCAACGATTTTCGTTCCGTGGAGTTCAGAGACACCAAGCTGATCGGCAATTGACTGGGCATTCTTGTATGAAATACCTGCACCTGGTAAAATAATCAAGCGGTCTCCTGCATAGTCGATCAATGCTTTTAACCGTTCTAAGTTCTCTTCGATAGCTGTTCCTGCTGGCCCGCCATGTGTGAGGATGCGGTGGACGCCGTGATCAGCAAGCCAATCAATGGCTTCAAATTGGCGAGATTCCGGAATGGCATCAAATGCCATGTGAAAAGTGATCTGTAATCCTTCAGCTGTATCAATCAGAAGTTCCAGTGCTTCCTCATCGAGCCAGCCGTTCGGTGTCAGACAGCCAAAGACCACACCATCAGTTCCTAATTTCTTGGCTTCGATCAAATCGGTGTGCATGATTTTTAACTCGATGTCATTATAAACAAAATCACCGCCTCTTGGTCGAATCATTGTCATGATCGGTACACTTTTTTCACCAGCGTAACTCAGTGCTTCTTCAATCACACCCGTGCTAGGTGTGGTCCCGCCGACAGCCAAATTGTCGCATAACTCGATCCGTTTTGCTCCTCGGCCGATCGCTAATGGGATCTTCGTATAATTTTCGGCACAAAATTCTTTTAACATCTGTTTCCCTCCGTTTTTCAGCTGTTATTCTATACTAGCATTTTACCATAAGTCTATGCTAAAGTAAGAAAGAGAAGAGGGATTTGATATGTTAAAAAAAATCGATCGTGGGCGACTTTTTCTTGAGGCCCATAGCGACTTATTTGAGTGTCCATTGTGTCATCAGCAGGTCTTTGCCAATGAGAGTGGACTGATTTGTCTGAATCGTCATCGTTTTGATCTTTCAAAAAAGGGTACTTTATTTTTTTTGGATCATCCTGTGAAAACGGAGTATGATCAAGGAATGTTTGTTCCTCGAAGTCGGATGATCCAAAGTGGGATGTATCGTCCAGTCTTAGAGGGCATCTCCCACCAGATTGAACAATCCGAAAACATTTTAGATATTGGTTGTGGGGAAGGCAGCTTTCTTGCCCAATTATTAGCCGGACAAGAAAAAACGGCAGTAGGATTTGACATTGCCAAGGAAGGCATCTATTTGGCAACCAATCATGTTGCTTCTGCCTTTTGGTGTGTCGCAGATCTCACGAATCTTCCTTTTGCCCCCGCTAGTTTTGATACGATTTTGAATTTATTTTCGCCTTCCAATTATCAGGAATTCGACCGCATCTTGAAGCCGGGCGGACAAGTGATCAAAGTTGTGCCAGCAGCAAGCTACCTTAAAGAGCTGCGGCAAGCTTTTTATCCAGATGATTCTGCAAAACAAGTCTATTCTAATGAACGTGTCGTTGATAAATTTTTTGCAAAATATCCGCAAGCGAGCCGAGAACGGATTTGTTATCCATTCTCAATCCCAGAAGACCGGCGACTGGACTTGTTGGCGATGTCGCCATTGGAGTGGGGTGCGTCAAAGGAGCAAATAGCAAAAGTTCGGGAAAACCCGTTACACGAAATAACAGTCGATATTGAGTTGTTAGTCGCGAAAGTTTCTTGAAAAATTTTTGAACTTTTTTGTTATTTACCCTTGCAATCATGTCATGGGAGTGATATATTGTTCTTAAGTCATTTTTCATTGGTTTTTATCAGGTTCCTGTTCTGATAAAAGTTAGTGAAAAGAGCTTCACTAACGTAACGACTCGCAGTGATTGACACCGAGTTGGTACGTTTTTTTTTATGCTCAAAGTTTCAGTAAATCAGATAGAAGTTCGCAAAACGATTTTCGTTAAAATATGGTACTATAGAATCTATTGAGAGACAGTTGGCTCGAACCAATTGAAAGGAGTCTTACCAGATGAATCACATTGTTTTATTTGAACCACAAATTCCTGCCAATACCGGCAATATCGCTCGGACTTGCGCGGCCACCAATACACATTTACACCTAATTGAACCATTAGGCTTTTCAACAGATGATAAGCATTTGAAGCGTGCTGGACTTGATTACTGGCATGATGTTCATATTACTTATCACAAAGATTTAGCGGCATTTATGTCCTTTTTAGGTGATCGTCCACTGTACCTGATCTCTAAGTTTGCCAATCGTGTCTATTCTGAAGTAGATTATACGACTCATGAAGACCAATTTTTCCTTTTTGGGAAGGAAACAACTGGATTGCCTGAAACATTCATGCGCGAACATGCGGACAAATGTTTACGAATTCCAATGAATGATGCCCATGTCCGATCATTGAATTTATCTAACACTGCCGCGTTGATTATTTATGAAGCTTTACGGCAACAAGGGTTTCCAGAGCTAGAATTGACTCATCACTACGACAATGACAAATTAGATTAGATACAATCGATAGGAGAGACTTGTTCGATGCAATTATATTTTACTCGTCATGGCAAAACAGAATGGAATCAAGCACGACGATTTCAAGGAATGATGGGCGATTCACCATTGTTGCCTGAAAGTTATAAGGAGATCCAGCTTTTGGGAGACGCAATCGCAAATGTTCCTTTTGAAAAAATCTATTCAAGTACCTCGTTACGTGCCCGTACAACCGCACAAGGGATAGTGGAAAGATTAAAGCAACCAGTCGAGATTGTTTATACAGAAGGATTACGTGAACTTGGACTAGGCGATTTAGAAGGGCAGTTCATTGATGAAATGCAGGCAAAATACCCGCAAGAGCTGGCTGATTTGCGCCACCATCTTGACCGTTATGACCCAACGATATTTCAAGGAGAGCCCATCGAAGATGCCCTGAAGCGCATTGAAACAGTGGTGATGACTGCTGTGCAAGCCCACAATGGTCCGTTACTTTTTGTCGGTCATGGGGCCTCATTGACGGCAGCTATCCAATGGTTGGCCGGAAAAGAATTGGCACAATTGCGGGAACAAGGTGGTCTTGTTAATAATAGCTTGACCATTTTAGAGACAGGAGCAGATAAACAATTGCCTTTTGAGATGACCTGTTGGAATGATGCAAGTTTTCTAGAAAATCAAGACAGTTTAGATGCCTTACTATAGGTGAAAGGAGCGGCGTCGTGAATCCAGAAAGAACATTTTTTGTCGGCCATGTTGCCGCGATCTTTTTTCAAAATCCTAGCAATTTCTATAAGGTACTTTTAGTCAAAGTGACAGAAAATAATGCGGATTACAAAGAATCTGAGATCGTCGTCACTGGGAGCTTTGGTGAGATCCAAGAAGAGGAGAGTTACCGATTCTACGGTGAGTTAGTCAATCATCCTAAATATGGCGTCCAATTAAAAGTGGACAGCTATCAGCAAGAACAACCTACATCAGAGCAAGGTCTGATCAATTATCTTTCAGGAGAGAAGTTTCCTGGTATCGGTAAGAAGACGGCTGAAAAAATTGTGGGGCTTCTAGGAGATCAGGCGATCGATCGCATGTTAGAGGACCCGGTATTGTTGGAGCAAATTCCTGGATTGAATGAAAGCAAGCGAAAAATGATTCTTGATACGGTTCGACTCAATCATGGGATGGATCAAGTGATCGTTGGGTTAAGCCGCTATGGATTTGGTAGTCAGCTTTCTTTTGCCATTTACCAAGCATACAAAAATGAAGCATTAGAGATCATCCAAGAAAATCCTTATCAATTAGTCGAAGATATTGAAGGGATTGGCTTCAAACGGGCAGATAACATCGCCGATCAATTAGGAATTGAAGCCACCTCGCCCCAGCGCTATCGTGCGGCAGTTTTGCACCAGATTTTTGCCCAATCTTTACAGACTGGGAACACGTATATTCACGCACAAGATTTGCTTGAGCAAACACTTCGGTTGTTGGAAACGAGTCGACCCATCGAAATTCCACCGGATGACTTGGCAAATACGATTATTGGATTGGTAGAAGAAGGCAAGATCCAACAAGAAGAAACGAAGTTGTATGAAAACAGTCTCTATTTTTCAGAGTGGGGGATCGCCAATTCGATCCAACGATTATTAGCTCGCAAAAAAGAAATCAACTACCCCAAAAAAACAGTTGAAAAAACACTGCGAAAAATCGAGAAGCGATTAGGGATCGTCTATGGATCTTCCCAAGAAGAAGCCATCAAAGAAGCCATCCATTCCCCATTATTTATTTTGACTGGCGGACCTGGAACAGGGAAAACGACAGTAATCAATGGGATCGTTCAATTATTTGCTGAATTGAATGATCTTGATTTAGATCCCGCAAAATACACGGAAGAAATGTTCCCCATCTTGTTGGCAGCTCCTACAGGTAGGGCAGCCAAACGGATGAATGAGACGACGGGACTTCCCAGTGGGACGATTCATCGTTTGCTTGGGCTTAACGGCCGTGAGAAGACGCCTAGTGTCGCTGCGAAAGAACTTGAAGGCGGTTTGTTGATTGTTGATGAAATGTCGATGGTGGATACGTGGTTGGCTAATACATTGTTCAAATCGATCCCTACAAATATGCAAGTTATTTTTGTTGGCGACAAAGACCAACTGCCTTCAGTAGGACCGGGACAAGTGCTGCATGATCTTTTAGAAATCGAACAGATTCCAAAACAAGAATTGACCGAGATCTATCGTCAAGGAGATGGGTCAAGCATCATTCCATTGGCTCATGCGATAAAAAATGGGCAACTGCCTGCAGACTTTACCCAAAATCAAAGAGATCGCTCTTTCTTTGCTTGTGATGCTTACAAAATTGAACCGTTGATCGCACAAATCGTGCAACGGGCGAAAGCGAAAGGCTTCACACCGCAAGACATTCAAGTTCTAGCGCCAATGTACCGCGGAGCAGCAGGGATCGATGCACTAAACAAGATGATGCAGGAAATCTTTAATCCAAACGATGGGACCAAAAAAGAAGTCACTTGGAATGAAACAGTCTACCGGATCGGAGATAAAGTTTTGCAGCTGGTCAATTCGCCAGAAGACAATGTTTTCAATGGGGATATGGGACAAATCGTCGGCATTATTCCTGCCAAACAGTCAGAAGACAAAGTGGACGAATTAGTGATCCAATTCGATGCCACAGAAGTTACCTATAAGCGAAATGAATGGAATAAAATCACATTATCCTATTGCTGCTCGATCCATAAAGCGCAAGGAAGCGAGTTCAAAATGGTGATCATGCCGATGGTTCATCAATACCAACGAATGCTGCAACGAAATTTACTCTATACGGCAGTGACCCGCAGCAAAGAGCTGTTGATTTTATTAGGAGAATCCCAAGCTTATCAAACATGTGTGACACATGAGTCCGCCACTCGACTGACTACCTTGCAAGAGCGGATCAACGGCAGCGACGAGATGACACCTTTGCAACGTCAAAGGTTGGCACAGTTTGAAGAAGCAGATGATCCTTTCTCAGAGTCTAACTCACAGACAACAGCCACAATGAAAAGTGAAAAGAAAACAGATACTGCCCGTGAGCCGGTGAGCAGTAAGCAGTCGGTTCAGAAACAGGAACTTGATTTGTTTGCCACAACACCGAGTGAATCCATCATCGAAGAAACACTACCGGAAGGAACTATCTCAAAAGAACCGCTTTCGAGAGAATTGACAATCGAAATGGTTCAAAAAAATGTGGTTGATCCAATGATTGGGATGGAAAATCTTTCTCCATATGATTTTCTCGTCTCTTAAAAAAGAATTTTTTACAGTTAATGAAAATGAGCGCTTTCTTTTGGTTTTTTAGCGAAACATGCTAAGCTAATACCAAAAGGAGGCGTTTTCAAATGGCGAAAGAAACAGATGACAAATTAGAAAAATTAGCAAAAGAATCCAGCAATAACTTCAAGAAATTGGATGAGTTGGAGAAAGAATACAAACTTGATGAAAGTCCAGATGCCAAAAACGAGCAAGGAGAGGAAACCGAGTTAGAGAAAAAATTAGACAAAGTTCCGCCAGTTTGGGCACCAAACACAAATCCGACTAACCCAACCAATCCGAATAGTTCAGGAAGCATTTAAGGCTGAAATCAAAAAAACGCGTAAGAGGAGATTGCCTCTTACGTGTTTTTTATTGTAAATGCTGGTAATAATAAATGGCTAACTGGGTACGATCCCGAAGTTCTAATTTTTCTAATAACTTACTGATATAATTGCGGACCGTTCCTTCGCTGAGAAACAACACTTGCGCAATTTCTTTATTGTTTTTTCCAGTGGCAATTTCCTTCAAGATCATTTTTTCTCGTTCTGAGAAATGAGTAGTCAAATAAGAGTCATTATTTTTTAACAGTGTAGGAAACTTCGTGACGATTTCAGCGCCAAACACTGCTTGGCCATTGTATGCAGCTTTGATAGAGGGTACAATAGCCGAAAGATTTTGCTTGATGAGATAGCCTTTGACTCCGAGATCCAAAGCTTCTCGTATATAGGCATCATCATCAAAAGTAGTTAAGAGTAAAATGACGGCATTCGGATCCCGGGTTAAAATCTTGCGAGCAGCATCTAATCCAGTCCCATCGGGCATCCGAATATCTGTTAGTATAATCGCAGGTTTTCTTTCTTCGTACAATGCAACTGCTTCTTTGGCACAATGACCAATGCCTGTTACCTCAATTTCGTTTGAAACTTCCAAGATGGTTTTTAATGATGCGGTAACTAGGGGATCGTCATCGATGATTACTACTTGGATCATTGGTCCTCCTCCTTAGGTAAAATAATCGTAAGTTGAAATAAATTCTCTTTTTCAAGGGCATGGAGTTGTCCGTTTACCTGGTTGATTCGCTGGCGCATCGTCTGCAAACCGATCCCGTGGGTGTGATTGAGCCTATCCTTTGGTTTGTCATTCTTGATTTGTAATCGATGAAAAGCAGGTAGTTGTTTAAAATCGCAAGTCACTTTTGTTGCTTGACTGTGCTTCATGACGTTGGTCAAGGCTTCTTTTATGATCGTGATTAGGACAGTTTGTTGTGTTTGAGAGAGAATACTTGGCGGTGTTCCTATTACCTCAACTGTACAAAATTGAAAGTCTGATAGCAAAAGATCTAATGCTTGTGGAAAAGGAAGCGAGTGATGATGTAAATCGTGAACACTTTCTCGGATGCGGTCCATACCCAAGTTCATGGTTCGGTTCAATTGATCCAATGGTAAGTGAAGTTGCTTATTTTGATTAATTGCTTGAATGGCACCTAATTGTAAGATGGCACTTGAAAGCAGATGACCAACATTATCATGGATATCACGAGCGATTCGATTCCGCTCTTCAGCGATCTGTAAGGCGACTTCTGTTTCTTGAGAGCTTTTAAGGTAGTCGTTTTGCTCACGCAATCGGCTCTCATTTTCCCAATTGGCATCTTGAGTCGAGTTGAATTTTTTTTGTAACGAATGAAATTCAAAACTATCGTTTCGCAAGTAAGAAGCAGAGTAGACCAAAAGCATCAGTATAATCCGTATCGGCCAAGAAGGAACCAAGGAAAATAAGAGTATACAAAGAATGAGCAGGAGGATCTTTTCTTGCTTTTCACCAATCTGGGCTGAACGAAAGACACATGGGAAAAAATAGCTATAAATTGGCCAAACCAAACTAAGACCTATCAAAATGCCCAATGCCAGCCACGTTCCTTTTTTGAGTAGCAGACAGAGACCACTTAAGATGATTGTCGTCAAAAGATAGATTAAGTCTAGGGCTTGGAAGCCATTCAGGGACATTAGCCCTCCACAGAGAAGAAAATAAAAAACAACCTCATTAATCGACAATGGTTTATTCATATCTGGCTCCTAAATAATGACAAATGTCATTTTTGTTTTGGCGTATCCTCACTAGTTATTCTTTTCGCTTTTTATTATAGTCAGAATAAGAAGTGTTTGGAAAGGAGTTTTTTCGATGATTATTGAAATTGATAACTTGGTAAAACGTTATGGTGATTTTCTCGCATTGAATCATTTTAATTTGCAAGTCAGGGAAGGTGAAGTTCTCGGGCTTTTAGGACCTAATGGAAGCGGCAAATCAACAGCTATCAACTGTATGTTGTCCTTATTATCTTTTGATAAAGGGACTATTAAATTGTTTGGGGAAAAAATGTCACCGACAAGTTATGAAATAAAGCAAAAAATTGGCGTCGTTCCGCAAGATATCGCTGTATTTGAAGAGTTGACGGTCCACGACAATGTTGATTACTTCTGTGGTCTGTATGTTGCTGACAAGAAGAAGCGGAAACTATTGATCGAGGAAGTCATTTCGCTTGTGGGATTAGAAGAGTTCAAAGGATTCTATCCAAAACAATTAAGTGGTGGCTTGAAACGGCGTTTAAACATTGCTTGTGGCATTGCCCATAAACCACAACTGATTTTTCTTGATGAACCAACTGTTGCCGTGGATCCCCAAAGTCGGAACAAAATTTTGGACAGTATCAAAAAGTTGAATCAGCAAGGTGCAACAATTGTTTATACGACTCATTATATGGAGGAAGTCGAAATACTTTGTGATCAGATTGTGATCATGGATCAGGGACAAGTCATCGCGAAAGGAGCAAAAGAAGAGTTGAAGGACATGGTTCGAAGTACGGAAAATCTTGTGATTGATATCCCTTTACTTCCAGATACAGCGATCGAATTTATCAAGTCATTGCCTCAAGTTCTTGAAACTGCCTATGATAAAGAGCGTTTGACGATCACAGCCAAAAAGATGAAAGAGATTCTTTTACCAGTACTAAGCTATTTTGAGGATGAACATATCGCATTTACTAAGATTCACACAGGAGAAGCAACATTAAACGATGTGTTTCTGGAAATTACCGGTAAAGAATTAAGAGACTAGGAGGGAGATTATGTTTGGACACTTATATCGGTATCGCTTGAACGTTTTAGTTCGTAATAATTCCTTACTATTTTGGACATTGATCTTCCCGATTTTATTAGGGTTGATGTTTTCTGTAGCATTTAGCGAGATTGATCAAGCTGGAACGATCGAGACGATTCCCGTTGGGATTATCAAAGAAGAACAAAATCAGAAAACAAATGAGGGACAACTGACTCAGCAAGTCGCATTTATGAATGTTTTGAAGCAAACAAAATCTGGTGGAGAACCATTGTTTTCACTACAAGAAGTCTCTCCTCAAGAGGCTGAAAAACGATTAGATGCAGGGGATCTTGCTGGATATTATTCCTTTGAACAGTCATCGATCCAATTGGCTATTGCACGTACCGGTCTTTCTCAAACCATTCTAAAAAACATGATGGACCGATTTTTACAAAATACTGACCTGGCCAATAAGTTGGTGGCAATTGACTCTACTTTGACAGAAGACCAGCTCACATCTTTTCTAGTTGGAGAATCTTTTGTTCAGCAAGAAAATCAGACAAGAAACATGAGTATCAAAAGTTTTTATTTCTTTACCTTGGTGGGAATGGCTATTTTGTATGGATTCATGTGGGGGGTCAGAAACGCCCAAGACCAGCAAGCAAATCAGTCATCCAAAGGGATTCGCCTTTCGGTCATCCCTCGAAACCGATTGCTGGTTTTTTCAGCAAATATCCTTGCTGGATTCACGATATTTTTCTTAGAAGTTTTAGTGATTCTAAGTGTTTTTCATTTTATTTATCAAGTCGACTTCGGAAACCGCTGGCAGTGGTTATTCGTCCTATCCGCTTTGGGTGCATTGAATGCATTATTATTAGGGAATTTGGTTGGGAATTTGTTTCCTAATATGGGGCTGGCACAAAAAGAAGGATTGGGTGTGGCTGTTACAATGGCGATGAGTTTTTTTGCTGGTATGATGGGCTCCCAAGACATCAAATACTGGATCGATCTGCACATTCCGGTGCTAGGAAAACTGAATCTTGTCAACTTAATTAGTGAGAGTTTCTATCAGCTCTATTTTTATCGCTCACTAGAGGATTTCTATTTGAATCTTTTCTGGTTAGTAGCCTTTATGGTTATCTTAGCCTTTAGTAATCTAATGTTTGAAAGGAGGGTTCAATATGTCGCTGTATAAAGCCGTTTTGAAAATTTTAAAAGCGAACAAAACAAATTTGTTGATTGCAGTCATTGTAACTGTGATCATCACCTTCTTCTATGCGCAAAATACAGCAGCACCGGATGCAAAATTGGATCGGGGGACAATGACCATTGTTACAGAAGACAACTCCGCATTAAGTAAAGCACTGATTGACTATTTAAAAGAAGAACAAACGGTTGTGGAATTGTCTGATAAGAGCCAAAAATCGATTGATGATGCGCTGTATTTTGGAAAAATCGACTATGTTTTATTTTTGCCTAAAGATTTTACTACGAATATTGAAGCAGGTGTACCGTCAGCAATCGATGCACAATCTCGTCCCGATGCTTTTGCTAAAACATTGATTGAAGGGCAAGTAGATACCTTTTTGTCGACTTATACGGCTTTTTATCATGTAACTGGCAATAGGGAAGAGGCATTGAAAAATACGCAATCTACTTTGGCCGCAAATGGCGAAGTAACGATTAGTCGTGGATACAGTGAACGGATGAACCAGCAATTCGGCAGCTTAGTATTCAATGCACTTGCTTACGGTTTGTTTCTTTCTATTTTTAGTGGCTATGGAGTGGTCAATCTAGTGTTCAATCGGAAAGAAATCCGGAATCGCAATCAAGTATCTCCTTTATCAACACGGCGGTTGAACCGAGCCGTTTCTATTGGTATGTTGGGGTATTCACTGCTTCTGACTAGTTGTTTTACAGCGGGATTACTCCTATTTACTCGTAGCACGTGGTCCGTCATGACCGGCTATCTAGTGATTAATCTTTTGTGTTTTTTCTTGCCAATTGTCACATTTTCAACGTGTGTTACGTCATTTGTCAAAAATAGTGAGGCGTTGAATGGAATTTCGAATGTGTATATTATGGGAAGCTGTTTTTTAGGGGGAGTTTTTGTTTCATCAGATTTTTTACCAGACTTTATTAGTAAGATCGCTTCTTTTACACCGACTTATTGGTTTGTACAAAACAATCAATTGATTGGGAACACCCTCTCAGTGAATGCGGATTTCATTACGAAATTCTGGTTGAACTGCTTGATATTGGTCTTATTTGCCTGTGCCTTTTTGATAATACAGTTCGTTTTGAAAAAAGACAGCCGCTGGTTTAATCAAAAAAGGGTTGCATGAGTCATAAAAAAATGATGCCGCTGACTCAACAGCGGCATCGTTTTTTCTTCTCTCACTATTTCTAACTCCATATCAATTGTTTGGTAGTGGTTATGGTGATATCAAATGGCCGCTTACCCATTTCTTCGCCGTCTTCTTGACCATGCTGTGGTACTGTGGAGACGATTCGGAGCTTATTCGTAGATAAATGATGGAAGTAGCGAGATCTCATTTGTTTCTTGCGGGTTAGTAAGGCTAAAAGCCAAAAAATTTTGAACAAAGCGACTCGCTCAACGAGAACGAAATCGATCTTATCTTCGTTGAGGTTTGCTGTAGGTGCGATCGCCACACCGCCACCGAAGTAGGGGTGATTTGTCGTTGTGCACAAGAAAGCCTTTGTAAAATTCAATTGTTTCCCATTGGTTTCTACCAGGATGGGAAATCCTTTTTGCCGGAACAAGACATTCACTACTGCAGACAAGTAGGCAAATGAACCTAAATTGAACTTGTTTAAGTTTGATTTCGCAGCAGAATGATTTGCTGCGTAAACGATCGATGCATCTAATCCAATACCGATATTGTTGATTGCGAACCCAGTTTCATCTTGGATTTGATCATGATACTTGATGATCGTAACCGATTGAGGAGTAGCGGTCCCAGCGATTTTCCAAAATACTTGCTCTGGTTCCTTAGGTAAACGCATTCCTCTGGCAAAGTCATTCCCTGATCCTGCCGGAATGTAGCCTAGTGGAATATTTTTTTCTGATTCTTGAAGGGAGGAAACTACTTGATGTAAGGTGCCATCGCCACCGATCACCACCAGTAAGGGGTAAAGCATTTCTGAATTTTCTCGATAGATGTCATCCCATGGCAACAATACTTGTGCCAGTAAAGAAGTAGTAAGTTCCTGTTCTTGCCCGGCATATTCTGTATAGTAGAACTGATGGGGAAAACGCCGCTTCTTGACGATTGCTTCAATTTTTTTGGCTACTTTTAGGCCACGTCCACTGCCTGCTTCAGGGTTAACAACAAAATGATAATAATATTTCATACAATAAATGCTCCATCTAATCTAAAATCAATGCTGTTTATTATAGCACGATTGCTGACAAGTTTGGCTAGTGATGCTTAACTATTTTTTGACAAAAAAATAGATTCGACGAAAGGTACGTAACAACAAGCTACTATTTTCGCTGTTGTTTTTGTGATCTAAGGTTCTTATGTCCACTATGATCACATCCGTATTGCTCACATTCGCCGAATCCTATTCAATTAGTAAGGAGTAACTCAAATTCCCACATCCTTTGTCTGTTTTTCTAAGTTGACAACAATTCTTTTCTTGCAGATCCTTCATCGTCTGCTTTACTGGGAATCCTTGCTCCTTACACTTATAGTATAGCACGAAAACGGATAGAAGCAACCGCTTACATGATCTTTGTCACTATCTTTAGATAAATTTAAAGATATCAAAAGATAGCACTCTTGAACTTATTAGCCATTAAGTCGATGAACAATGAAGGTGTACGATTCCCCTCATAAGCAAACAGGAACTTAGATAAAAATGAACAATTGAACGATTCACAGACATCAAGTTTACATGAAGTTGGTTTGACGAATAAAGAGACGGATGTCCGTCTCTTTGAGTTCTTTATCCAAGTTTATTCAATATAGCTGATGGAACATCATTAGGCGAGACTTCTTCCCATCCCATTACTCTTTATGATTATTTACATGTAATACAAGGTATGCATTCTCTTTTAGTGGCTTGTCTCCATAGGAATTAAAAGACACATCTTTTTCATTATTGTCTGATGTATAGCTAGCTAAGTTGTACTTGTATCTAAAGTGTTCTCTCCCGCTACCTCTACCAATCGAAACACGTTCACCTTTCGAAGTTATCTTAGTGTAGTAATCTGTCGTTCCATAAGATTGCTCATACCAGAACCAGCCTCCACCCATCAAAGGGTTACTACAGTAAAAGATAATAGTTTTTTCATATAAAATCATTCCTTTCGAGGAATAGATTACATCTATGAATAATGAAATAAATCAATCTAAAGGCTGAGAATAAGCGAACAAAATTGTAAGGAGGACAATGAGAATTAGTAGGAGAAGAAGAACAGAATGAATTGCGAGCAAATAAATACTCAATGCTCGTCTTTGGCCTGTTTGCTGGAAGATTCCTATTCAAAGCAGAACCACCGTTTTAATGGTTATGTATTTAAAATATTCTAGTCATTTCCGGTATCTTTTTTAGCCTCGCTGATAGATAGATCGTTCCTCTTTCTTTTTTGTTGATTTTAACACTTTGCTATTTGACAAGTGGGTTGCTTTAGAAGGAGATTGTACGACCTTGTTACTGAAGAACAGCTTGGGGGAAAATAGGTTTTTAGACTTTCATCCACAAAACATCCACATGAATTCTCCAATTTAATTGGACAATGGAAATCAATAAGAACCAAATCAATAATGTAAGCTTGATAAATCAGTAATCTTCTGTATAATAATTATTTGTGCGTAACTCATCGCGGTTCATCAACCATCCCGCGTAATCAAAACTCGGAGAAAGAAGGGATCAAATGGATAAATCATCCACTTTATCAAACCAGCGGTTGCGAGTTGTCGTCGCGAACGGTTTGATCATGGCACTGTATGTTGCAGTGACAGTCTTAGTCGCCCCAGTGGCTTCTGGTGCCATTCAATTTCGTGTCTCAGAAGGGCTGAATCATCTGGTAGTCTTTAACAGAAAACTGATGTGGGGTGTTTTTGGCGGAGTTGTATTGTACAATTTATTTTTTGGTATGGGAATTTTGGACGTCGTCTTTGGTGGAGGCCAAACCTTGCTTGCATTGTCAGCAACGGCGCTATTGCAGAAGAAAGTTCCGAATGTCTTTGTCCGTTTAGCGCTTAATACGATTTTCTTCTCGTTGAGCATGGTCTTGATTGCAATCATGCTGCATCTGACTCTCGCATTACCATTTTGGGCGACCTTTGGTACAACAGCGCTAAGTGAGTTGATTATCATGACAATCACAGCGCCTATAATGTATATCGTGAATACAGGTGTTCGCTTCGATAAGCGATTTTAATCAATCATTTGTTTTTTGCTTTGATGGTTCCCAAAAAACAAATAAAAAAAGATCATCTCTACCGTAGGTTTTGGTAGAGATGATCTTTTTTGTTATTCTGCATTCAAATCTTCAATTTCAACAACTTTGAAGTTTTTTGCCTCTAACTGATAAATGATCTTATCGCACAGCTCTTTTGACGTATTCGCTGGTAAAGTAATTAATGTCCGACGAATAAATTCATCCTTGCCGATGTCCAATGTGATACAGCTGGCAATACTGCTGTATTTCGCGATGATTTTTGAAATGATCGCTAAATCGCCTTGTGTGCCAGTTGATGCGATAGTCAGCACGTAGCTTCCTTGTTCGACATTCCAAGATTGAGACAGCATATTCAATAATGAACTGTGGGTCAAAATCCCATAGAACTCATTGTTTTCATCTAATACGGCAATGTATGGCAACTCTTTGATCGTGAAAAAGACTTTAAAAAATGAAGAATTGACATAAATAAATTTTGTCGCGTTTTTAAGCAGGTGTGTCACTGGTAATGTCATATCTCCACCATTCGATTTGTGACGATAGATGTGCATTTTATAGATGTTTCCCCGGAAGATTTTGCCGGATTCATCTAAGATCGGTACACAGCGATAGCCAGAATCTTCTAAAATTTCCAAGGCTTCTTCTAAAGTAGCTGTTTCTTTAATCGTAGTTAAGTCGCGTTTTTTGTAAACCATTGTTTTTAGTAACATAACAATTCCCTCCCAAATACCCAATTCGCATCTCTATAATACCATAAAATCAGCGGAAACTATATTTTTGCGTGTCAAAATCTAAAATTGACACTTTCACTGAAAAATGGTATTTTTAACTTTGGAAAACTTTGTATAAAGGGGGAGGACATCAGAAATGGCAACAAAAAAAGCAGCTTTGGCTTGTTCTGTCTGCGGATCCCGCAACTATTCGAAATCAGTCAGTGAAGGAAAAAAAGGCGATCGCCTTGAAATTAACAAATTTTGCAAATACTGCAATCAATACACGCTACATCGTGAAACGAAGTAAGGAGGAATCTTGATGAACTTTATGAAAAATGTTTTTGCTGAAATGAAAAATGTTTCTTGGCCATCAAGAAAGCAATTACGCAGAGATACTTTTGTTGTGATCCAAACGACAATTATTTTTGCAGTGATGTTTTTTGTGATGGATACGCTGATTCAAACTGTTTTTGATTTGATTTTGAAATAAATGCTGCTGGATTATCAGCAACTAGTCAAGTAAAACAAATCGTGGTATAATTGATTCGAGGAAAAACTTCGGTGCAACTGAGGTTTTTTTATTTTACAAAAAGATAGGGAGACCGAATACAATGGAATCTTTTGAAAAAAATTGGTATGTCTTGCATACTTACTCCGGCTATGAAAACAAGGTGAAAGCGAACTTGGAATCACGGGCGCAAAGCATGGGGATGGGCGATTACATCTTTCGTGTTGTCGTACCAGAAGAAGTCGAAACGGAAGAAAAGAATGGGAAAAAGAAAGAGATCGTTCACAAAACTTTTCCAGGTTATGTCCTCGTCGAAATGGTCATGACGGATCAATCATGGTATGTTGTTCGTAATACACCAGGAGTGACTGGGTTTGTCGGCTCTCATGGAGCAGGAAGCAAACCAGCTCCGCTTTTACAAGAAGAAATCAACTCTATCTTACGTTCAATCGGTATGAGCACTCGAACAGTTGAATTGGAAGTGGAGATTGGTGAAACAGTTAAAATCATCGAAGGTGCATTCTCTGGATTAGAAGGACAAGTCGCTGAGATCGACGAAGAAAAACAAAAATTAAAAGTCAATATTGATATGTTTGGTCGAGAAACAAGTACAGAATTGGATTTTGAACAAGTAGATAAAATCTAAGTATAAAACTGTAGTGTTTTTTGTCAAAATAAGGTAAAATAAAATTGAAAATTGGTGATAGCGGACCGTTATTGGCCCGCTGTTTTTATCTCACGAAAAGAAAGCGTTTTATAAAAAGGGGGTCCTATGAAGAAAATTCTCGCATCGATTTGTCAACGCCATTTTTTTGATCAACATTTGGAAAAAAGAGGTGTGATTTCCGTACATAATGGTTATAGTTTGTTGTTTGCTTTTAATTTGTTTTTGCTGCTTTCTGCCGTGATCTTTATGGAACCTCAAAAAGTGTTTCGTGAAATGCTTACAATCATGTTCTCGGAAAGCCATTTAGTAACGGATTACGTTGCGCTGACTTCTGTAGGTGGCGCACTGTTCAATGCGTCGATCATGACTTTTGTTGCGATCGCGGTCTGTTACCATTACCGAGTTCCGGTTACTGGAGGAATGATATCAGCCGTCTTCATGGTTACGGGGTATGGTTTGTTTGGCAAAAATCTGTTCAATTTTATTCCAATCTTCTTAGGTGTTCGTCTCTATTCCTATTTAATGAATCAACCCCTCAAAAAATATCTTCTCATTGCTTTGTACGGTTCCTCCGTTTCACCCATCGTTAGTTTTTTTGCATTCAATGACTCACTTCCAGCTTATTTCGGTAGCTTCATCGGTTATTTGATCGGTGTTTTGACTGGATTGATCATGGTTCCTTTAGCACTGCATTTTCAAGCATTATTTAAAAAAGTCAGTATCTATAGTGCCGGCTTTACTTCTGGCATGTTGTGTACGATGGTTGCAGGAATTTGCCGAATGTTTGGTTTTGATATCGAATTGCGAGCAATCGTTTCTAAAGGCTCCAATCTTCCACTGGTTATTATGATGGTGTCGCTGTCTTTATTAATGATTGGCTATGGGTTAGCAATGGCTGTTAAACGCAAGCGGTTGAACATGCGGGCAATATGGTCTCATAGCGGCAAAATCGAATACGATATTTTACGTGAAAGTGGCGTTTATAATACGATGATTAATATGGGGTTAATGGGATTGCTGTTAATGAGTTATGTGAGTATGCTAGGTGTCAATCTCAATGGTCCCATTGCAGGTGCGATGTTTTGTGTCATTGGTTTTTCTGCTTGTGGTGCCCATGTCTTTAACGCGCTGCCCTTATTTGCCGGTGTGCTATTAGCAAATACAATGAATATCTACGCAATGACTGAAACAGTAACCGTTACAGCGGCTATTTTTGCAATGATGCTCTGTGCGGTGACTAATGCTTACGGGTGGAAAGGGGGGATGATCGTGGGATTCATTCATACGTCGATGGTTTTGAATATCGATGTGCTTCATGGTGGATTGAATCTGTACAATAATGGCTTTTCCGGAGGGCTCGTTGCGATGATGATCATTCCATTGCTCGATTTTTTTTCACAAATCGCGGACACCTCGATTTTTAAACGGAAGAAACAGTCCGGAGGCAAAGAAAAGGTAACCTACCAAGCAACGAGTAAAGAATGAAGTGTTCTTGAATAAAGAGTAAACATTAGCTATTGCTTGTTTCTTGTTTCAAAAGGGATTATACTAGACCCGATTTGGAGGGACTGTAAATGAAAAAATGGCTATTTCTATGTCTGGTTGTTTTGCTTAGCGGCTGTCAAGCAGCAACTCACTCAAATGTTTCAGCACAAAAAAGTACACAGAAGCCAACGGAGACAACGACTGCTTCGGCAGAAACATCAACCACCGAACCCGTTCAGAAAACGACCACGCCAACACTCTTTATTCATGGTTATCAAGGAGGTCCCGCATCATTTGGAGGGATGATACAGCGTTTTGCCCAAAAAGATTGGGTGAGCAATGAAATGGTTCTAACAATTTCACCAGATGGGACAGTTTCAACGGAAGGAGTGCTTTCTAAAAAAGCTGTAAATCCAACCATTCAGGTCTTGTTCGCTGACAATCAAAATAATGAATGGAATCAAGCAGAATGGATCCGACAAGCGTTGCTTTATCTGAAAAAGGAAGGAATAGAGCAAGTAAATTTAGTCGGACATTCCATGGGGGGAGTTAGTGGTTTTCGCTATCTCACAACATTTGGAGAGCTGAGTGCAGCTGGGGCTGAAGCACTGGATCCCGCATTGCCAAAAGTAGCTAAATTTATAGCGATCGGGGCGCCTTTCAATGAATTTATTGATACGAGTTCACGACAGACTATCACTGATTTAGTGACAAACGGACCAACGGAGGCTTCTCCACGCTACCAGGAATTTCAAGGACTATTGAAGCAAGGGGGGCATCGACTCCCGATTGAGCTGATTGCTGGGCAATTATCTGATGAAGAGCTATCGGACGGCACTGTGCCGACCACAAGTGCCTTGGCGATCAACCATTTATTGGCAGCGAATGGCTATTCTGTGACTGAAAAAATCATTAAAGGATCACAGGCACAGCATAGTCAGCTGCATGAAAATCAAGAAGTAGATGAAGACATTGCTGCTTTTTTATGGGAGAAATAACTGATAGTCGTCAAAAAGCTGTAAGAATAACTTTGATATAAGTTCTATCTGTTTTTTTAGTAGTAGCAAATAGATAAAAATATCCGAATGATCGGAGATCGCTTATTCTTCTCGTGCATAAGTAACGAGGACCTGCAGAGCCGCGGGTGCTATCTAATGATCATTCGGATATGTTATTTGTTGAGACTCTTACATCTTTTAGTGTTCAGCGGCATCTAAAATTTGCGCTTGTAGACGTTGTGCTGTAGGCGTTGTGGCCAACCCGCCCTCGGCTGTTTCTTTAAAAATACTTGGCATTTGCCGTCCTACTTGGTACATCGCGTGGACGACCTCATCCGGAGGAATCACACTTTCGATTCCTGCTAAAGCCATATCAGCAGAAATAAATGCTTGTGAGGAACCGAGAGCATTTCGCTTCACGCAAGGAACTTCGACTAACCCAGCGACAGGATCACAAATCAATCCCATCATATTCTTTAGTGTAATGGCTACTGCTTGAGCAGCTTGATGTCCGCTCCCACCCTTAGCACAGACGAGGGCTGCTGCTGCCATGGCACTGGCAGAACCAACCTCCGCTTGACAACCGCCTTCTGCTCCGGATATCGAAGCATTGTTCGCAATGACTAGTCCGAAGGCTCCGGCAGTAAAGAGGAAATCGATTTGTTGAGAACGAGACAGCTGCAAACGATCGCGAACAGCCATCAGCACACCAGAGACAACACCGGCACTCCCAGCTGTAGGAGTGGCACAAATCAATCCCATTTTGGCATTGACTTCATTGACAGCAATGGCATTTTGAACGGCTTGCAAGATCGTCTCACCACTTAGAAAATCACCAGCCTGTATATAATCATTCATTCGTGTGGCATCGCCACCGGTTAATCCCGTCACAGAGGTCACTCCAGCAACGCCCTCGGCAACGGATTGTTCCATGACCGTCAGGTTTTTGTCCATTAGTGCAATGACTTGCTCGCGAGTGCGCCCTGAGTTTTCGCATTCGACCGCAATCATCATCTCTGCAATCGATGCATAATTTTTGCTTTGAAGAACAAGATCTTCAATCGTATAAAACATGACGAATCCTCCTTTAATCGAAATAAGCCGCACTATAAACGTGGGGCAGTGCTTTGATTTGTTGTGCCAATTGATCATTTCGTTCATCCACTTCAATGATCATAATGGCTTTTTCTCCTTTGGACTCTCGGGTAACAGTCATCGTACCAATATTGATTTGTGCCTCAGAAAGTAGATTCGTGACACGTGCGATCATTCCGGGAACATCTTGATGAACGATGACATAGGTAGGGGTACCTAAAGTCAATGAGATTTTAAAACCATTCAATTCAGAAATTTGTATATTCCCACCGCCGATTGAAATGCCGGTAACGGACATTTTGCGGTCACCTTTTTTTAAAATCATTTTGACCATATTCGGATGTTCGGCTTTTTCGTTTTTCGGAACAAAGAGTACTTCTAGACCTTGCTCATAGGCTAACTTTAATGAGTCAGCAAGGCGCTGATCATCGGGCTCCATTCCTAACAAACCGCCGACAAGTGCAATATCTGTTCCGTGGCCGCGATAAGTTTTCGCGAAGGACTCATACAAAAGGATATCGACACTGTCAGGCTGTTCGCCAAAGATGTGGCGCACGATTTTGCCAATTCGAGCAGCACCTGCGGTATGGGAACTGCTGGGTCCAACCATAATTGGTCCAATAATATCAAAGACACTTCGGTATTTTAAAGGTTCCATTCTATTCACCTCATTTAATTGATGGGAGAAATCCAGATGTAGTTTAGCATAAAATATGGAGAAATAGAGCAATGAGTGGAACTGTATGGGATTTTTTTAATCTTTTTTTTGTTTTACCGATTTTCTCCATAAAAAGCAAAAAAATTCGCCAAGAGTTCTTGCAAATTTCTTTTGAGATGCTATAATATCTCAGTGTGCATTATTCACACGTTTTTTGTGTGCGCACATGATTCACTAAAGTGGGAGGAGAAATATGGATCTCCAATTAACCACATCACGGACTCAAGGAGGTATGTCTCGTGGCAAAAAAAGTAGAAAAAATCGTTAAATTGCAAATTCCTGCAGGTAAAGCAACACCAGCTCCGCCAGTAGGTCCTGCACTAGGTCAAGCGGGTATCAATATCATGGGATTCACAAAAGAATTCAATGCACGTACAGCTGATCAAGCAGGCTTGATCATTCCAGTAGTGATCTCTGTATACGAAGACCGTTCATTCACATTCGTTACAAAAACACCACCAGCAGCAGTATTGTTGAAAAAAGCAGCAAACGTTGAAAAAGGTTCAGGCGAACCAAACAAAAACAAAGTTGCAAAAGTTTCACGCGATCAAGTAAAAGAAATCGCTGAATTGAAAATGGAAGACCTAAACGCAGCTGACGTTGAAGCAGCTATGCGCATGGTTGAAGGAACTGCACGAAGCATGGGGATCACTGTAGAATAATTTTTACAGACCCTAAGGAAGTAGCTTCTCAGTCGGCTCTATATTGAAAAATATGGGACACGTGGGAGGTTCTACCGTTATAACCACATCAAGGAGGAAACAAAATGGCTAAAAAAAGCAAAAAAATGCAAGAAGCATTGAAAAAAGTTGACGCTGCAAAAGCTTATTCAGTTGAAGAAGCAGTAGCTTTGGCAAAAGAAACAAATATTGCAAAATTCGACGCAACGGTTGAAGTTGCTTACAAACTAAATGTCGATCCTAAAAAAGCGGACCAACAAATCCGTGGTGCGGTCGTACTACCAAACGGTACTGGTAAAACACAAACAGTGTTAGTTTTTGCGAAAGGTGAAAAAGCCAAAGAAGCAGAAGCAGCTGGTGCTGATTTCGTTGGAGACGATGACATGGTTCAAAAAATCCAAGGCGGATGGTTCGATTTTGATGTTGTTGTTGCAACACCAGATATGATGGCAACTGTCGGTAAACTTGGTCGTGTTTTAGGTCCTAAAGGTTTAATGCCAAACCCTAAAACTGGTACAGTTACAATGGACGTAACAAAAGCTGTTAACGAAGTAAAAGCTGGTAAAGTGACTTACCGTGTTGACAAAGCTGGTAACGTTCATGTACCAATCGGTAAAGTTTCATTTGAAGATGACAAATTAGTTGAAAACTTCAAAACAATCCACGAAACTTTAGTAAAAGCTAAACCATCTGCAGCGAAAGGTCAATACATGAAAAACATTTCTGTAACGACAACTTTCGGACCTGGTATCCATGTAGATCAAGCTTCTTTCTAATTTGAATAAAAAACAAAACTTTTGTTGACTTGGCTGCCTTATCTATGGTAAGGTAGTCAAGGTTAAAAGTTTAACTGTACCGAAGACAGTAGGTGACGTCAGTCTTAATTTCCTACCGAGGACGTTTATTGAGAAACTTCAATAGTCCCTCTATGTCTACGGTGGCATAGAGTTTTTTTGTTTTTATCTCTTGATAAAGACAAATGAAGACAGAAATGTTTTCTTGAAACTCTTCCATCAAAATCAGGAGGTGAAATTTAAAATGAGTGAAGCAGCTATCGCTAAAAAAGCCGCAATTGTGGATGAAGTGAGTGAAAAATTCAAAGCAGCCGCATCTGTAGTAGTCGTTGACTACCGTGGATTGACTGTTGACGAAGTAACTCGTCTACGTAAACAATTACGCGACGCAAACGTTGAAATGAAAGTTATCAAAAATTCTATCCTTTCACGTGCTGCTGAACAAGCTGGTCTAGAAGGTCTTGGTGAAGTATTCACTGGCCCGACTGCTGTAGCGTTCAGTAACGAAGACGTTGTCGCACCTGCAAAAATCATGAACGATTTTGCTAAAGAGGCTAAAGCATTAGAAATCAAAGGCGGTATCATCGAAGGCAAAGTTTCTTCTTTGGAAGAAATCACAGCATTGGCAAAATTGCCAAACCGCGAAGGACTTCTTTCAATGTTGCTGTCTGTGCTACAAGCACCTATCCGCAACGTGGCTTACGCTGTCAAAGCAGTGGCCGAAAAAGAAGAAGATGCAGCTTAATTGCCGCATAATCACACTATAAACTAAACTATCTAATTAAATGGAGGAAAACAAAATGGCATTGAACATTGAAAACATTGTCGAAGAGCTAAAAGGCGCGACAATCTTAGAATTAAACGACTTAATTAAAGCTATCGAAGAAGAATTTGGCGTATCTGCTGCTGCTCCTGTAGCTGTAGCTGGTGGAGCTGGCGACGCTGGTGCTGCTGAAGAACAAACTGAATTCACTGTAGAATTGACTGCAGCTGGCGACCAAAAAGTTAAAGTTATCAAAGCAGTTCGTGAAGCAACTGGTTTAGGCTTGAAAGAAGCTAAAGCTGTAGTTGACGGAGCTCCTTCAGCAGTTAAAGAAGGCATCTCTAAAGACGAAGCTGAAGCATTGAAAGCTGCTTTAGAAGAAGTTGGCGCTTCAGTAACAGTTAAATAATCATTTTTGATTTTTTTGAGCTAGAATTCCTTTTAAGTAAGGGTTCTAGCTCTTTTTTTGTTTATGATTCTAATTTCAGTTTGAGAAAATGACGCTGTCTTACTATTAGTGATCCGTATTTTTGTTGAGGCGTCGAGGACTTTTTATAAAAAAACAAGCCTAAGACTAGCGCTGAGCGCCGCTGACTTAGGCTTGTTTATTTTTTGCGAAATTGCTGAACAAGAAAAATGAAGATAAAAAAGAATAATGCTTCCCATAAAGTAGTTGTCCAACTAAAGGTACGACTGATCCCAAAAAAAAGATTCCCAATATTGGATACGACCAAATAGATGACCGTAGCAATCAATGAAAAAATTAAGCGTTTTGCCATCATAATTCCCCCTTGCCTTTGATTGTAACAATTGACTGACGAGAGAGCAATTATTTTAAGAAAAGGCTCCTGTCAAAACGAAAAAAAGATGCGCCATTCTTTAATTGTTTTGGGTGCTTTCAGGCGTGAGAGCAAAGAGGGGAGCTCTATAAATTTTTTTGATTTTCCCAATCAGCTCATTGATTAATCAAGAGGAACATCAAAAATCCAGCCAGCTGGAGCCTTGCGCTCACCAAATTGGATACCCGTCAATTCATCGTATAGCGCACGAGTTTTAGGACCGACCTCCGTTTCACTGTAAAACACATGGAAAGACTCTCCATTTTGGATTCCGCCAATAGGTGAAATAACCGCAGCGGTTCCACAAGCGCCTGCTTCAACAAAGCGATCCAGTTGATCCACATACACATCTCCTTCGACAGGTGTTAATCCTAAAGCATGTTCTGCAAGATAAAGGAGAGAATATTTGGTGATACTAGGCAAAATTGATGGCGATTTTGGTGTCACGAATTCATTTTCGGCCGTGATCCCAAAGAAGTTAGCGGACCCCACTTCCTCAATTTTTGTATGTGTTTCAGGGTCTAAATAAATGCAATCTGAAAAATTCCGTTCATGGGCTTCGTATCCTGGTAATAAGCTGGCAGCATAATTTCCGCCTACTTTTGCAGCGCCGGTACCATTTGGTGCTGCACGGTCATAATCTGAAACAATAAAGTTCGTTGGGGCCAGCTCGCCTTTGAAATATGATCCGACCGGCATGCAAAAAATAATAAACAAGTATTCTGGCGCAGGTGCAACGCCGATATTCTCGCCTACACCAATCAATAGCGGCCGTAAATATAGAGTAGCCCCGGTACCGTAAGGCGGTACAAATTCTTGGTTTGCTTTGACCACTTGATTGACCGCATCGAGGAACATCTCTTCGGGAACGAACGGCATACGCAAGCGACGAGCGCTTCGATTCAATCGTTTACTATTCTCATCTGGACGAAACAAGTTGATCCCGCCATCTGGTCGTCGATACGCCTTCAAGCCTTCAAAGCATTGTTGACCGTAATGCAATGCTGGAGAACCTTCATGAATATGCAGAATATTATCTTCAGTCAATGCTCCTTGTTCCCAAGAGCCATTTTTCCATTTTGCGACAAAGCGCCAAGGGGTTTTAATATACGAAAACCCTAAATTTTCCCAATCGATTTGCATAGAGTCACTTCCTTTTTTAATTTTTCCTAGTATAGCATGGAACGCCCATCAAGTCATTATTTTCTGAAAATTCATCGCAATGATTTTCATTTCTAACATCATGATGAAAGCTTATTACTAGAGACTTTATATTCACAGAATTTTTTTTCAAGCCTATCTGGAGCTCTGCAGTTGTTGATAAAAAGGGGGAAGGATTTTGGCAGAACGTCGAGCACTTTAGATTGTATTTACGGAACAGATATGCTTCAATAAGGGTAGAAAAAAATCGATTAGGAGGACTTTCGGTGATCAAAGAAGCGGTTTCTGAAATCCAAGGTGTCCTGGATGCTTATCAGCGACTGGCACCAATCATGATCCATACACCTGCCGCACCAAGCAATATTCTTAGCGCAGAAAAGGCAGGAGAAATTTATCTGAAACTAGAGAATCTGCAGCGTACAGGATCCTTTAAGGCGCGAGGGGCCTACAACAAATTAGCAACATTGACAGAGGAAGAGAAAAAAAGAGGGGTAATTGCTTGTTCAGCAGGTAATCATGCGCAAGGTGTTGCACTAGCAGGCGCCCTGCTAGGGATACATGTACGGATCTTTATGCCGCTTCAAGCAGCGAAGACAAAAATAGAAGCAACGAGAAATTATGGCGCTGAAGTGATCTTAGCAGGAGAGACATTCGACGATACAAAACAAATTACTTTGGAAGCGATGTCACGTAGCGGTGAGGTCTTTGTCTCCCCCTTTGATGATCGAGCGGTAATGGAAGGGCAAGGAACGATTGGGTTAGAGATTTTACAAGATTTGCCTAATGTGGATAATGTCATCGTACCGATCGGTGGAGGCGGCTTGATCGCAGGCATTGCGTTAGCAATCAAACAATTACGCTCGGAAACTAATATTATTGGTGTTCAATCTTATCAAGTACATGGGATGATTTCCTCTATATGGCGACAAGAACTGATAGCCAATCGCAGCAGTAAGACATTGGCAGATGGGTGCGATGTGGCTTTGGCTGGAGAATTGACTTATGAAACGTTGCGCTCGCGCATAGATGAAACCGTTTTAGTTGAAGAGAAAGATATCGAAACTGCCATCCATTATTTGGCTTTAAAAGAAAAAGTGATTGCTGAAGGGGCAGGTGCTCTGAGTACGGCTGCTATCCTAAGCGGACAAATCGATCATTTTCTGAAAGGCAAACGAACAGTCGCAATCGTTTCAGGCGGGAATATCGATTTCTCTGTTTTTAAAGAAATCATTTAAAAAAAGATGATCTCAGACCAACTAGTCGTCTGAAGATCATCTTTTTTAGTCCGTTTTCGATCCAGTTTTCAGAGGAGAAGAAACGTTTACTAAAAACTGCGACCGCCGCCGCCAAATGTTCCGCCGCCGGAAGAATGAGTAGTGGTGCCACCGCCAAAACCGCCGCCGCCATTATTTTTAGGTGGACGTGGGATTCGGCGAGTCGTTACGAAGGAGTTGACCAGACGATCTTCTTTTTGAGTCAATTTGATGCTGGATTTTTCTTGGTAAGGGTATTTGTATCCACCCATTTTTAATTGGTATCTTGATTTGACAATGATGAAAAAAGCAATACTGATCACTGCAGCTACCAATAAGCTAATGCCGATTTCTAAAGGGGTCAGCACTTTATAATAAGTGATCTTGCCTGTCTCACGATCCACATGATAGTGACCGCCGGGAACCCCCGCTTCTACATAGCTGGCTGCATTCTCCAAGTAGACCCGGGCGGCTTGATAGTAATTACCCGCCGTCATCTGATCATAAATATTATCCAACATATCATCAAGACGAGCGTCGTTGATATAATCGAGCATATTTCCTGAGGTGGACACATGAAGATTACGGTTGCCCATATCGATCATCAATGCCGAGCCATTCTGATCATTTCCGATGCGATCGGCGAGAAAACGGTCGGTGGTATATTCAATATCGTCAATTTTGTTATTTGTCGTTGCGATAAAAACTTCACCTTTGATTTTCTCATTCAACTGATCGGCTTGTTCGCTCAAACTCTGGATTTCGGAGGGAGTAAAAAGACCAGCGTTATCAGTAACGGTATTTTCTGCTGCCACGCCAGTGACCGTCGTCAGTAGAAATCCGGCAACCATTAGGAAAAAACAGGAAAATTTTCTCATAGGAAATATCCTCCAATCATCCCTAGAATCGCAATCACAGCAAAAATCGCTGCACTCGTAAATCCTAAGCGTTTGTAACTGATGGGCAAGACACCGCTGACTTTACCGGTTTGGCCATTCATCGCATAATAAAAAGCATTCTTATTCGGATCATCTGCCCGATAAGTGACCAGCCAGACTGGTAGTAGGACGTAATGATTGGTTTCTTTCGTGATCTCAATGTCCCGCTGGGTCCGATTGAAGCTTGTATAACCATTAACGGTACTGCTTAGGAGATTTTCAGCATAACCGGAAAGTTCCTGTTGTACTTCATTCTTAAGTGCTTGATACTCAATGTCGCGTTTTTCTGCTTGAAATCCTGCCAGATACTGGCTGCGAAAGTCAACGGCCTTATCCAATGGGAAAGGCTGGACCCCGGTAACCATTTTTTGTTGGACATTCTTGGATAAAGCGTTTTTGATCAGTTCATTGATACGCATTTTTCCGCGTCTGGAAACAGCAAATTGTTTGTGTTCTGTATATTCGATCTCGCCGACACGCCAAATTCTTAAAGAAGTTCCAGTTCCAGATAGTTGGCCATCTAGTTCGGCATCGATCCTCCAGTAGGGGAAATAAACACCGGTCAATTTTTCAACTTGCGCTTGATCGAAGAAGTCTCTTGGTACGAACCATTTTTTTTGTGCCCATTCCAGAAATTTAGCGGTTGCTTCTTCTTTTTCGATTGCAAAAGGTAAAACTTTGTTAGGTAAGAATTCTCCAGAAAGACGGCCGGAAAGGACGACTGGATTGTGGCAGAAATAACAGTAAGTAGCTGCTGTCGTAGCATCAGTGACGATCTCTGCGCCGCAGTTAGGACAAAGGAACAAGTCCATTTGGGCCGCCTTTTCTTCGGTTTTTTCTGTGATAGCTTCTTTTAGCGCCGGTTCCGTATCATCAGTGATCGGCTGATTTTCCGGCGCAGTCCCATCTGCAAGTTGGGCTTCTTTTTGTTTTTGTTCAAAGGCTGTTACTTCTGCTTCTGTAAAAATACTCAAACAGAAGGGGCAGTGGAATTTTTGATCACCAGGATCAAAGGTTAGCGCACCGCCGCAGTTGGGGCATTTATGCGTAATGACATCCATTTAAGTTCCTCCTTCATTTAGTCTAAAGGAACTCCCTTAAATGGCTTGCCGCAGTTGGGACAGAATTTCGGGATTCCATTTGCTAAATCAATTATTTCACTACATTCTGAACATTTCATTTGTAAACTTGGGGTTCCTGTAGGTTTTGCTGTACCGCAATTGCTGCAGAACTTACCCGTATTGCTTGTTCCACACTGAGGGCAGTCCCAACTATCGCCATTGTTTTGTTTCTGCTGATTTTCTTGGTTTTGCTGGATTTGTTGCTGATTGTTTTGAGCTGCTTGATTCAAGTAACCGCCAGTTGTGTTCATCCCCATGCCCATACCAACAAATCCGGTTGTTGCACCGGCAGCATTACTACCTGCGGATTCCATCCCACGTGCGATCGAACCTTGAACATACCCTTCACGAACATTTGGGTCACCCAACATGGCACCTTGATTACGCATGTTGATCAGTTTCACTGAATCATCCGTATAAGAGATGCTTGCAACAGCGACTGAAACGATTTCCATTCCTCGCAGTTCGCGCCAACTGTCGTCTAAAACCTCACCCATGTATTTGCTTAATTCCATACTTTTTGATGGAACATAGGAGATGCGCTCGCCATCCGCTGACATTTTGTTGATGGCTGTCTGTAAAGCAGTCAGAAACTCTGCTAAATATTGTTCGTTAATGTCATTGATGTCAACTTGTGTTTTATTTTTTGGAATCGCGTTGGTGTAGAATAAGATCGGATCAGTAATTCGCAATGAGTAATTTCCATGGGCTCTTAGGAATAATTCTGCATTATAAAAGTTGTCAAAATAATTTAATGGAGAAGAAGTCCCGAAGCGGATTCCTTTGATTTCTTGCAAATTGATATAGAAAACTTGTTGTTTTTGAGGTGTTACGCCACCAAATTTGAAGCGATTAAACGTTTCAGAGATGGCATCCTTTAAGGAACCGTTGAACATGGAAGGAGCCAAGTCATTTTTGACAGTATAGTAGCCTTCCTCTGCTGTATAATCAATGATTTTTCCACCATCGACCAGCAGCATCATCATATTAGGGTAGACGTGGATTACAGATCCATCTGTTATGACATCCTCCGTTCCTTTTCGGTTCGAACCGCGTTTGTCATTGCGCCGTACCTTCACACCTTTAGTCATCACTGTCGTGTCGCCCATATTGTCAGGTTCGAAGACCTCTAGCCATTGGTCGGCAAGACCTCCGCCAATCGTGCTTGTTGCAGCTTTGATAATACCCATTTTCAGTCCTCCTTACAAATTTTCATCATCCAATGGATGAATGTACATTCATTATACCATAGCTCCGTATTTTCTATGTATTAGACCAAAGTTGTAGAAGTGTAGGCAAAAGTTGAATAAAAAATCGTCTATAAAACAATACTTTTTTCAAAGTATCGTTCTCTAGGATGTGCGGATTTTTATTAAAAGATTGCTCCCTTAAAAAATCATTTCTTTTTCAGCAGATAGGCAACTCAAGGTAGTTTTTTTTGTAAATATTACGTATAATAGATAATAGCGAATTTTGAAAAGAGTGAGGAAAAATATGGCCTATCAAGCATTGTACCGTGTATGGCGATCCCAACGGTTCGAGGATGTCGTTGGACAAAAAGCAATTACGCAAACCTTGAAAAATGCGATCGAGCAAAATCAAATTTCGCATGCTTATTTATTTACCGGTCCTCGGGGAACAGGAAAAACGAGTGCTGCCAAAATCTTTGCAAAAGCAATCAATTGTCCAAACCAAGTCAATGGAGAGCCCTGCAATGAATGCGAGATGTGCCGTTCGATCACAGCTGGTACGCAAGAAGACGTTATCGAAATCGACGCAGCCAGCAACAATGGGGTCGAAGAGATCCGCTTTATCCGAGACCGTGCAAATTATGCACCAACACAAGCTGAATATAAAGTATATATCGTGGATGAAGTTCATATGTTGTCGACCGGCGCCTTCAACGCGTTACTGAAGACGTTAGAAGAACCACGAAAAAATGTAGTGTTTATTTTGGCGACGACAGAGCCGCACAAGATTCCTGCAACGATCATTTCTCGAACGCAACGATTTGATTTTAAGCGAATCAATACGCAAGATATCGTTGATCATCTAAAGACAGTTTTAGACGGCAGTCAAATTGCCTATGAAGAAGAAGCCTTGCAAGTGATCGCACGAGCCGCAGAAGGTGGGATGCGGGATGCGTTAAGTATCGCTGACCAAGCTATTGCCTTTAGTGATGGCAAAGTCACGACTCAAGACGCATTAGAAGTAACCGGCAGTTTGTCTTATGAGATGATGGACCGTTTGATGCAATTTTGCGAAGACCAAGCAGTACCAGATGCATTAGAGACATTGCGCCAGCTGCTGTCTTCGGGCAAAGAAGCACGGCGGTTGTTGGAGAACTTGCTGGTCTATTGTCGTGACTTGCTCTTATATCAGCAGGCACCACAATTATTAGAAGAAAAATCACTGCAGATCACACCAGGCTTCAAAACTTTAGCTCAGGCAGCTACTGCAGATCAAATCTACCATTGGATCACTGTTTTGAATGAGACGCAAAACGAGGTGCGATTTACCAATAATCCGACCATTTATTTGGAAGTAGCAGTTGTTAAACTAGCAAATCAGAGGAGATTGCCAGCTTCAGGAGAAGTTTCGGTGTCGAATCAAGAAGTTCAGCAGCTTCGTCAAGAAATTCAGAAGCTGCAGTCAGAAGTACGAAAACTACAAGAAAACCCATCGGCGGCCAGCAGTGAACCGGTCAATCCACCTGCCAAGAAGACCAAAAATAGCAGCACTTTCCGAGTGCCGAAAGAACGGGTCTTTCAAGTCTTGAAAGAAGCCACAAAAAAAGATCTCGCAAATGTGCGGAACATTTGGGATGATCTGTTGATGTCATTGTCGGTGACACAACGAGCAATGCTCCACGCGAGCGAAGCAAAAGCAGCCAGTGCATCTGGTGTAGTGATTGCCTTTGATTATGAGATTGTCTGTCAACGAGCAGCCAATGACCAAGACTTGCAGCTGACATTGCATAATCAAATTTCACGAATGATATCTGATTATGCACCGCAAGCCGTGTTTATCACGAAAGAAAGCTGGCCAATCTTACGACAAGAATTTATTGCTGGCGGACAAACCTTCAATACAGGCGAATTAGATGAAGGGGAAGCTGAACCAGAACCAACTACGGAAGAACCTGAAAATGAAGTCGTCGTTACCAAAGCCCAAGAGCTTTTTGGTGAATTGGCGAGCATCGAAGAAAATTGAGAGAATTGGAGTGAAGAACAATGATGCGAGGCATGGGAAATATGCAAGGCATGATGAAGCAAGTACAAAAAATGCAAAAAGAGATGGTAAAAGAACAAGAAGCCCTAAACAGTAAAGAATTTATCGGCGAGTCAACAAATGGCTATGTGAAGGCAACTTTTACAGGTGATAAAAAATTACGCGATCTTTCGATCGATCAAGCAATCGTCGATCCGGAAGATGTTGACATGTTACAAGATATGCTGATCTTGGCAGTAAATGATGGATTAACTAAAATTGAAAAAGAAACCGAACGGACTATGGGTAAATACACTAAAGGAATCCCCGGTTTATAAAAGGAGAAATGTGGCGTGCAGTATCCAGAACCGATCGCACGATTAATCGACAGCTACATGAAGCTGCCAGGTATCGGACAAAAAACAGCAACTAGATTGGCTTTTTATACGATCGATATGAAAGATGAAGTCGTCAATGAGTTTGCTAAATCACTGTTGAGCGTCAAACGTGATCTGCATTTTTGCAGTATTTGCGGAAACATTACAGAAGGAGATCCCTGTGAGATCTGCAGTGACCCTTCACGAGATAAAGGCACGATCTTAGTAGTAGAAGAACCAAAGGATGTCATGGCGTTAGAAAAAGTCCGTGAGTACCATGGGCTCTATCATGTTTTGCATGGTGTTCTGTCTCCAATGGAAGGTACTGGACCAGAAGATATCAATATTGCTCCTTTGATTCAGCGTCTGCATGATGACCAAGTGAAAGAAGTGATCATTGCTACGAACGCCACGACAGAAGGTGAAGCTACCGCGATCTATCTTTCCCGACTGATCAAACCAGCGGGGATCAAAGTGACGCGGTTGGCTCACGGTTTATCTGTCGGCAGCGATATTGAATATGCGGACGAAGTGACATTGCTTAAAGCAGTGGAAGGAAGACGTGAATTATAAGAAATTGGAGGCAACAAGGGTGAGTGGACTGTTCATAACCATTGAAGGACCAGATGGCGCTGGCAAAACCAGTGTTTTAGAAGAACTATATCCTCGTTTGCAGCTAGAAGCCAAACGAGACATTGTTAAAACGAGAGAACCAGGCGGTGTAAAAATCGCAGAAAAAATTCGGCGGATCATACTGGATCCCAAAAATTCTGAGATGGATGAACGGACTGAAGCATTGCTGTATGCTGCTGCAAGACGCCAACATTTGATCCAAGTGATTTTACCAGCATTGAATGAAGGCAAAATCGTGATCTGTGATCGATTTGTAGATAGTTCTTTAGCTTATCAAGGGGCAGGGCGCCGGATCGGTATTCCTGAGATTGCACGTATCAATGAATTTGCCACCGAAGGCACGGAGCCTGACTTCACCTTGTATTTAGATGTCGATTCGGATACAGGTTTAAGAAGGATTCAAGAGCATCGGGCTCATCAGTTGGATCGCTTGGACGCGGAAGGATTAGAATTTCACCAACGAGTTCGTCATGCTTATTTGAAGCTGGCAGAAGAAAATCCTGTACGCATCCATAAGGTTGATGCTAGAATGGGATTACAAGATGTCGTTGAGACAAGTTTTTCAGCAATCGTTGAAGCATATCCTTCCTACTTCAAAACAATGTGATCGCTGACGACAATAATAAGGAGATGATCTCATGAAATTGATTATGGCAATCGTGCAAGACAAAGACAGCAACCGATTAGCAAATGAATTCATTGATGCCAACATTCGCGCTACGAAACTTTCATCTACCGGCGGATTCTTAAAAGCCGGCAACAGTACATTTATTATTGGTCTTGAGGATGAGCGGGTCCAAGACGCATTGGAACTGATCAAGAAAACCTGTCAGTCTAGAAAACAATATGTTTCCACACCAATGTCGTTAGACATCTCACTTGATGGGCAAGTACCTTATCCAGTGGAAGTAGAAGTTGGCGGTGCAACGGTTTTTGTTCTACCAGTCGATGGCTTCCATCAATACTAAAAAGGAGCAGACCATGGAGGAACTTTTTTTACAAGAATATCAACCTCTGGTTTTTGCCCAACTGAAGAAAAGTGTCGAGCATGGGCGGATTGCCCATGCTTATCTTTTTGAAGGCGATGCAGGAACGGGCAAACATGAGATGAGTTTGTGGCTGGCGAAACGTCTCTTTTGTACGAATGTTCAATCAGATGAACCTTGCGGATCTTGCAGTAATTGTTTGCGGATCGCTCAAGGGGAGCACCCGGACGTACTCATGGTGGAACCAGATGGACAGACGATCAAAGTAGATCAAATTCGTCAATTGCAAGAAGAATTTTCTAAGAGCGGCTTCGAAAGTCGCTTGAAAATCTTTCTTCTTTCTCAATCAGAAAAAATGAATACAAGTGCAGCAAATAGTTTACTGAAAATTTTGGAAGAACCTGTAGGGAATTTCTTAGCGATTTTAGAAACGGAAAGTGTTGGACGGATCTTGCCGACGATCCAGTCCCGTTGTCAAATCATTCATTTTTCACCATTGGCGAAAGAAAAATTGCAGACAAAGCTGCAAAAAGAAGGACTTTCTCAAGAGAGTAGCCGTCTTTTGAGTTACTTGACAAATAGTTATCATAAAGCAGTTGAAATCTCCCAAGAGGAATGGTTTAATGAAACTAAGGATGCTGTTGCACAATGGGTGAAGTATCTCTTGAAGAAAGATCCGCAAGCGTTTATTTTCGTTCAAAAAAAGCTGCTCGCTTTAGCAAAAGAAAAAGAACAGCAGAGAGTTATTTTTTCGATTCTGTTATTTTATTTGCAGGAAGAACGAGACCAGTTATTGGCACAAGGCTTATGGGGAAAAGAGATCAATCTTGCCATCGAAGCTGCCTTGCAAGCCCAAAAGAAACTGCAAGCGAATGTAGCTTTTCAAGGCGTTGCTGAACAATTTTCAGTGAAGATCATCTATGGCATAACAGTACCCTAAAGGGGGAGCAATGTTATGATAGAAGTAGTCGGTGTACGCTTTCGCGCTGCGGGACAAATCTATTTTTATGCGCCTGAGAAGCGAGATTACACGTCGGGGGAACGAGTGATCGTTGAATCACAAGAAGCAAAGTTTATGGCGACCGTCGCGATTCCTAAGCAGTTGATCGATTCGCAAGATTTGCCTTATGACATAAAGCCAATCATTAGACAGGCCACGCCTAAAGATATCGAGAAAGAAAAGAAAAATCGTCAAGATGCTGAAGAAGCGCTGATCATTGGCAAGCAGAAGATTCGAGCGCACAATTTACCTATGAAACTTGTTAGGGCAGAATATACATTTGAGCGGTCAAAGATGCTGTATTATTTTACAGCGGATGGTCGAGTTGATTTCCGCGAACTAGTCAAAGATTTGGCGAGTCATTTTCATACAAGGATCGAGTTGCGACAAATCGGTGTACGAGATGAAGCAAAGGCGATCGGCGGAATTGGTCCATGCGGCCGCAAGCTCTGCTGTTCGACGTTCTTAGGCGATTTTATCCCTGTCTCGATCAAAATGGCCAAAGATCAAGGGCTGTCTTTGAATCCGACGAAAATTTCCGGGTTGTGTGGTCGTTTGATGTGCTGTTTGAAGTATGAGAATGATGAATATGAACAAGCAAAACGAGAATTACCGGATCGCGGCAAAGAAGTTGAGACTCCGGATGGAAAAGGAAAAGTAGTCGGTCTGGATTTATTGCAGCGCATTATCAAAGTCCGTTTGTACGATCGACAAACGCCCATAGACTATGAATATGAAGAACTAGTGACAAAATAAGTAGGTGACCATAATGAGCATGGACAAGCGATCGATTTATGATGGATTGAATCAGTTAGAAAATGAACTGCAAAATTCGTTGAATAACTTAGCAGAGATGAAACAGTCTTTGCAAGAAATCGTTGAAAAAAATGCGACGCTAGAATTAGAAAATCAACGTTTACGGGAACATATCCGTGAATTGAATCAAGTGGCCGAAGCGCCCGCAGAATCGGTCAAACAAGAATTGTCCAAATCGCGAATGAATTTGGAAAAGATATACGAAGAAGGATTCCATGTTTGTTATGACTTATATGGATCTAGAAGAGAACATGATGAACCGTGTGCTTTTTGTCTTGAAGTGATCTATCGAGAAAGCGGACGATAATAGGAAATGACCAGCGCAGGTGGCTGGTCTTTTTTTGAAAGTAGGGAAAGTATGCAGAAACAACAAAGCTATAAACAATCGAATGGAACGCTTTATTTAGTGCCGACACCAATCGGAAATTTGGAAGACATGACCGTTCGTTGTGTCAAAATTTTAGGGGAAGCCGATTTGATTGCCAGCGAAGATACTAGGAATACCCAGAAATTATTGAACCATTTTGAAATAACGACACCGCAACGAAGTTTGCATGAACACAATTTCAAGGAACGTGTGCCGCAACTCATCGATCAATTGCTAGCTGGAAAAATAATTGCACAATGTAGTGACGCAGGGATGCCATCGATCAGTGATCCTGGTCATGAATTAGTCAAAGCGTGCATTGCAGCTGATATTCCAGTGATTGCCTTGCCTGGTCCTACAGCAGGATTGACTGCTTTGATCGCTTCTGGTTTGTCTCCGCAGCCCAATCTTTTTTATGGCTTCTTACCTCGAAAAAAGAAGGAGCAAAAAGAAGCATTGGCTGAGCTGGCGAACCAGCCGGCTACGATGATCTTTTATGAATCACCTTACCGCTTGGCAGCGACGATCGAAAATATGATTACTGTTTTTGGTGCAGAACGTTCTGCAGTCATCTGTCGAGAGTTGACAAAAATCCACGAGGAATACTTGCGAGGTTCTTTAAAGGAACTGTTGGACTATCTAGGGGAAAATACAGTCAAAGGAGAGTGCTGCCTTTTGGTTGAGGGATCGACGGACTCTGTCGAAATCGTTTATGATGGAAGCCTTAAAGAGCAAGTAACAGCTCTGATGGAGACCGGGATGTCTTCTAAGGAGGCTATCAAGGAAGTGGCGAAACGCAATCAAGTAAAAAAACAAACGGTCTATCATGCCTATCACTTAGACGCTTAACCGATGCCTGTGCATCGGTTTTTTTGAATAATGAGTTTCATTTTTAGTGGCATGGATGATTGGGTGAAACCGTCACAAAAGGACATGATATACTAGTTTAAAAAGGAGAAAAAGATGAACATACGAGACATGCAAAAAGCGATCTATCAAAACAAAATTGATCATCAATTTAATGTCACCAATATTGAAAAGGAATTTTTGTCATTATATGGTGAAGTGGCTGAAGCTTTTGATGCTTATCGCAAAAAACAAAATGTGGGGGAAGAATTGGCAGATGTAGCCATCTACCTTCTCGGTTTAGCGGAGATCTTATCGATTGATCTAGACGGAGAGATTCAAAAAAAAAGAAAAATCAACCAAGCCCGCCGCTATACCAGTTATGGCAATGGGTATGCAAAACGAATCGATGAATGATGGTTCGTCATTCGATTGAACTGACAATGAATTGTTAAAGGAAGTGGGAAACGAAATGACAACCAACTTAAGCATACGTGAGCTAACAGAAAAAGATTTAAAGGAAGCTGTTGAAATGTATATTGCAGTCTTTTCAGCGGAGCCATGGAATGATCAACTGACCGTTCCTCAAATTACAGAATATGTGTCATCCATGATGGCGATGAATACTTATATTGGCTATTTTCTAACGGACTCATTGACCAATGAAAAGATAGGGTACTCGTTAGGCTTTATTAAGCCGTGGTACCAAGGAAAAGAATATGTCATCGATACCTTTTTAATTGCTGGCAAGCATCAAGGGAAAGGTTTCGGCTCTGCTTTTTTAGAAAGGATCAAAGAAGAGTTGGTCAAAAAAGGCATTCCCACGATACTATTAGATACAGAAGAAAAGATGCCAGCTGCCGATTTTTATAAAAAGAATGGCTTTAAGCCTTTGACGGATAATGTGACTTTTTATGCGTCGTTTTGATCGCCATTACCCAAGAAAGCCATCAGTCGAATTGCGAATGTCAGATTTCATAACATATAAAGTGAGCTTTTTTCAGAATAATTGCAAAAATTTAAAAAAACACTAGCGATCTCCTGGATAAGATGGTAGGATATCTAACATAAAAGGGAGTGATTGGAATGGGAACAGGAAATAGTGGGTTTATTTTGGTTTGCAGTGGGATGGTTTTTTTAATGACTCCTGCGCTAGCTTTTTTTTATGGTGGATTGGAAAGGCGAAAAAATATCTTGAATACAATGATGATGGTGATTTGCACCATGGGACTAGCTTCAGTTCTGTGGGTGGCGGCTGGGTATTCGCTTTCTTTCAGTGGTACCGGTGCGTTTATCGGCAACATCGATAAGTTATTTTTCCAGCAAGTTTCCATGACGGACGGAGAAGGGATTCCTGAAGGATTGTTTGCGGCTTTTCAAATGATGTTTGCACTAATCACAACAGCGATCATTACCGGATCAGTCGTAGGACGAATGCGTTTTTCAGCTATTTTCTTATTTATTGGCTGCTGGCTGTTTTTGGTTTACTTTCCGATGGCCCATATGGTTTGGGGTGGCGGCTTCTTAGATGCTATCGGTTCGATTGATTTTGCAGGAGGCAACGTTGTCCATATTAGTTCAGGAATCAGCGGTCTCGTGCTAGCATTAGTCGTGGGTAAGAGACGCGAGTTTCATCAAACGGAGTATCGTCCCCATAATATTCCATTTGTCGTATTAGGTGCAGGGTTGCTATGGTTTGGCTGGTTTGGCTTCAATGCTGGATCAGCATTAGCTGCTGACGGGATCGCCATTCAAGCGTTGTTAACGACCAATACGGCAGCCGCAGCTGCGATGCTCTCCTGGATGTTGATTGAAAAAGTTCTATTAGGGAAGCCAACCATTGTCGGAGCTTGTACCGGAGCTGTCGTGGGTCTGGTAGCAATTACTCCTGGCGCAGGTTTTGTTTCCCTTTGGTCATCCTTTGTGATCGGGGCATTAGTGAGTCCGTTTTGTTATTACTTTATTTCGGTCATCAAGCATCGCTTAGGTCTGGATGACGCTTTGGATGCTTTTGGTTGTCATGGGATTGGCGGAATCTTTGGTGGAATCATGACGGGGATTTTCGCTGATCCTGCTGTCAATCATCAAACTGGGTTGCTCTATGGTGGAACAGAATTGTTCATTGCGCAGATCATTAGTATCGTATTTACGATTCTTTTTGCGGGGGGCATATCCTTTCTATTGATCCATGTGATCAAACGCGTGCTACCGATCCGGGTCACAGAACAAGAAGAAGCTATTGGAATGGATCGCAGTGAACATGATGAAACAGCTTATCCAACGTTCATGGGGCTGGATTCATAGATGGAGGAATGCAGATGAAAAAAGTAGAAGCGATCATTCGACAAGAAAAATTAGAAGAATTAAAGGCAGCTCTTGATCAAATAGATATGGCTGGAATGACGGTGAGTCAAGTATTGGGCTGTGGTAATCAAAAAGGGGTCAAAGAATTTGTTCGGGGACAAGCAGTGATTACGACACTTTTGCCTAAAGTAAAGGCGAGTTTTGTTGTAGCAGATGAAGAGGTTGAAGCAATCATTGAACTGATTTTGTCTATCTGCCATACAGGTGAAGTAGGTGATGGTAAAATTTTTATTTACCAAATCGAAGAAGCAGTACGAATCCGAACCAATGAACGAGGCCCATCGGCGCTGTAAGTCTAGACGTTTTTAACGAAGCGAACCAAATTTGAAGTCTTAAATCATAACGGGAAGCAAAAAGAATTTCTGTCTTTTTTACAGGGATTCTTTTTGTTTGCAACAATCGCCGATGCTTAGAATGAGCCTCTTGATAGGGAACTTCTGTTCGTTTATAATAGAGGAGAATGGAGTGGTGAAGATGGCTGAGTTGCGTTTTCCGTTAAAAAACGATACGTCTCGGAAAATCATCCATATCGATATGGATGCCTTTTTTGCATCAGTAGAAGAAAGAGACAATCCTGAATTGGCTAAGCATCCCTTAGTGATTGCCCGCCACCCAAGTGATACTGGGGGTAGAGGTGTCGTCACGACTGCCAATTATAAAGCACGTCAGTATGGGATCCATTCTGCAATGAGTGCGCAAAAAGCCTTTGAATTGTGTCCTCATGCCGTCTTTATACCTGGCAACCATCAGAAATACCGCGAAATTTCTCAGCAAGTCCGAGAGATCTTTGGGCGCTATACCGATGTGATTGAACCGGTTTCTATCGATGAGGCTTATCTGGATGTGACCGTCAACAAGATCAACTGTCCTTCAGCGATCAAAATTGCTCGCATGATCCAGCAAGACATTTGGCAGACGACCCAGCTTACTTGTTCAGCAGGCGTCAGCTACAATAAGTTTTTAGCCAAATTATCTTCGGATTTTCATAAACCCCGGGGGTTGACGGTAGTGATGCCGGAAGATGCCGTGGTCTTTTTAAAAAAATTACCGATTGACAAATTTCATGGTATCGGTAAGAAGACAGTGCCGAGAATGCACGAATTAGGGATTTATAAAGGATCTGACCTTTATGAATGGAGCGAAATGGCATTGATCCAAGAATTTGGAAAAATGGGCTACTCGTTATACCGGAAAGTTCGAGGAATCCATGATTCTCCGGTCAGTGTGACGAGAGAACGCAAATCAGTCGGAAAAGAACATACGTATGGCAATGCGTTAACCACAGAAGATCAAGTCATCAGTCAGCTAAGAAACCTGGCAGAAGAAGTAGAAAGATCATTGAAACGTACGCAAAAACACGGAAAGACTGTGGTGTTGAAAGTGCGTTATGCCGATTACTCCACCATCACAAAACGGGTCACGTTGCCAGAGTATATGCACAAGAAAGAAGCTATTTTTTCACAAGCTAGTTTGATTTGGGAGGAGATTCTAGGAATCGAAAAAGGGATCCGCTTATTGGGGATCACAGTTACGAATCTTGATCCATTAGCTTATGAAAATATCGTATTGCCTTTGTGGGAAACAGAATAAAATATATGGAGGCGCATAATGACGACAAACAGTCAATGGAAAGCGTTACTAGAGGAATTCATGGCACAAGAAAATCCAGCACGAAAAGTTCAAATGCGGGCGTACATGCGGAACCAATTTGACTTTTTAGGGATTCCGTCACCTGTACGCAAACAAATACAAAGACCTTATTTTGCTGCAATGAAAAAGGCCGCCATCGATTGGGCATTTGTTGAAACCTGTTGGCAACTACCTTATCGTGAAATGCAATATGTAGCTATCGACTATCTGGTAACGATGCAGTCGGTCCTCCAACCAGACGAACTGGAGAAAATAAGTGAATTAGTCCTTCAAAAGTCTTGGTGGGATACTGTTGATGGCTTGAATAAAGTTGTTGGTGGGCTGACTATGACCTACCCGGAGTTGAGCCAAAAGATGCTTGCTTGGAGCAAAGCAGAAAATTTATGGCTCCGGCGCATCGCCATTGACCACCAACTGCTTAGAAAAGAAAAAACCGATCGCGAGCTTTTAGAGACGATCCTTTTAAATAATTTAGGTAGCGATGAATTCTTTATCAATAAAGCGATTGGCTGGAGTTTGCGCGATTATGCTAAAACAAACCCTGAGTGGGTGCAGGCTTTTCTGTTAACGCACAAAGATCAGTTAGCTCCGTTAAGTATCAAAGAAGCAAGCAAACATTTGTAATGATGGTGTGTTTTATGATCAAAATAAAAGGGAATGTGCCATAAATCTCCTACAAGTAACACTAGCCGAACATTAATGATTATTGCTCCTGCGGTGCAGGGACTCCTCGTCGCAAAAGTCAGAGGAATCTATCCTAGCAACAGACTATTATTCGGTTTAACTTGTTGGATGATGACTTATGTCACAGTCCCTTTTATCTTTTGTATCAGTTTGAAAACTGAAGTTTATTCAAGTCGTCAAATACTCTTTTTGATTTGTTCATAGCTTTTTTCTGCGTCTTTGCATTTGTCCCAAATCACCGCTTCGCCTAGTGCTAGGGATTTAGGAACATCAATGATTCGTTGATTGCTGCTACCGCGAAATTGCAGATTCAAATTGCGTTTGCTCAATTCGAAACGGCCATCAACTAGGATATCGATGCGAGACAGCAACTCAAGCTTATCTTCTGTTTCCAACAGTAGTTCCTCGAAGGTGTAACCAGACCAGCTCCAAATATCTTTGCCATGACCGAACTCGGAACGGACTCTGTTTACCACTTGCAGACATACTTCAGTATTCAAAAAAGGTTCGCCGCCCAATAGTGTTAGTCCCTGAACATAATCGTGCCGCAAATCTTCAATGATCTGTTCTTCGAGTTCTGCTGTGAATGGGGTGCCATAGCGGAAATTTTGGACTGCTTTATTGAAACAGCCTTCGCAAGCAAATAAACAACCACTGACATACAGGCTATTGCGGATACCTTCGCCGTCAACAAAGTTGAAGGCTTTATAATCTGCAATATGATTTTGACTATACTCTTTTGCTTGCCATTCTTTGGGGCGAGGATTTCTCATGTGCAAAACTTCTTTCTAACTATTCGATTATTCGATAAAAATGTCCTTCGCGACTGTAGCAAAAACCATTAGAAAGCACAAATGCGCGAGCAATTCCAGCACTCGTTTTCTGCGGACTCCTGACCAACAGTTGTCAGTTAGAAAGAAGCAGAATTTGCTTACGCTTTAGTCGCGTAGGGGACACTTGTTTCAGTCATTATGTTTCATATGTTTGACACGAGCGGAAATTTCTTTGTGACGACCGTGAACCATTGGTCGAGCTTGAGGATTTCCTAGGTAACCGCATGTTCGTTTGACGACGTCACAACTCTTTGGATCGTGATTGCCACATTGTGGACATTCGAAGCCGCGTTCAGTTGGATTGAAATCACCTTCATATCCGCATTCATAACAATGATCGATCGGAGTGTTGGTTCCTAGATAAGCGACACGATCATACGCATAATTCCAAACTGCTTCAAGAGCTTTGGGATTTTGTTGCAGAACTGGGTATTCACAATAATGAATAAAGCCGCCAGAACAATATTTTGGATAGTCTTTTTCAAAATCCAACTTTTCAAATGGCGTTGGATTTTTGCGGACATCATAGTGGAAGCTATTTGTGTAATATTCTTTATCTGTGATGTCTTCAACGATGCCGAATTTTTCTGTATCTAAACGACAAAAGCGATCGGTCAAGCTTTCGCTTGGTGTGGAATAGACGCTAAAATGATAGCCGTATTCATCGCCCCAAGCATCTGCATGGGCTTTTAACTCTTTCACGATGGCTAACGTGAATTCTTTTGCTTCAGGATCATTTTCCCACTCACCACCAAAGAAAGCAGCAGCTGCTTCATACAATCCAATATACCCTAAGGAAACAGTAGCACGTTTATTTTTGAACAACTCGTTGACACTGTCTTTGCGATCGAGGCGTTTGCCGAATGCGCCATACATGTATAGGATTGGTGCATTTGCCGGACTCGCTTCTTTGCAACGTTCTACTCGGTAAACAAGCGCATCTTTGACGATTTGCAGACGCTGCTCCAGAAGAGACCAGAATTTGTCGCGATCTCCGTTAGCTTCTAGGGCAATGCGGGGAATATTCAATGTTACGACCCCAAGGTTCATCCGTCCTACATTGACTTCTTCGCCATGTTCATCTTTCCAGCCTTGCAAGAAAGAACGGCAGCCCATCGGTACTTTGAAACTACCCGTCAATTCAATCAACTTGTCATAATTCAAGACATCTGGATACATCCGTTTCGTTGCACATTCCAGAGCCAATTCTTTGATGTCGTAGTTTGGATCTGTGGGTTCCAGATTTACGCCGCGTTTGATACTGAAAATCAACTTCGGAAAGATTGCTGTCCGTTTTTCGCTGCCAAGTCCGTTGATCCGGATCTGTAAGATTGCACGTTGGATTTCTCGCTCAAACCAGTTTGTTCCCAGACCAAAGCCTAAGGAAGTGAAAGGTGTCTGTCCATTTGAAGTAAACAAAGTATTGATCTCATATTCCAAACTTTGCATCGCATCGTAAATGTCTTTTTTTGTCTTGTTCTTCGCGTAAGCTTCTTGGCGATCCTCGCCGTCGATCCATTCACGCGCATCTTGCAAGTGTTTTTGATAGTTCAATTCAGCAAAAGGTGCAAGTAATTCATCCGTCCGGTCTGCAGAACAACCGCCATATTGACTAGATGCCACATTGGCAATGATTTGAGAGATCTGAGCTGTCGCCGTTTGAATCGATTTTGGTGATTCGACTTCTGCGTTTCCGATTTTGAAACCATTGTTCAGCATGCCTTTGAAATCGATTAGACAGCAGTTAGTCATCGGAGTATAAGGATGATAATCTAAATCATGATAATGGATATCACCTTTTTGATGGGCGTTCGCCACATGAGGGGGCAGCATTTTCAAGCCGATGGATTTCCCTACGATCCCTGCAGTCAAGTCTCTTTGAGTATTGAAGACATTGCTGTCTTTATTGGCATTTTCGTTGACCACTGCTTGATCTTTATTCATTAATTTATTGATCGTAAAGTTGATATCCGTCGCTTTGCTGCGTTCAAAATCGCGACGTGTCCGATAGTTGATATACTCTTCGGCCAATGCATATTCATTTTTTGCTAATAAAATATGCTCAACGATGTTTTGGATTTCATAAATTTTAACGTTTTTGGTAAACCGTTCGGCGATCTCATGATCGATTCCTTCTACGATTTCTAAAATCCGTTCATGATCGAGGGGAGATAGTTCTCCTTTAACTTTTCTTTGGGCTTTTACTAATGCATCGTAAATTTTTTGGTCATCGAAATCTACTAAGCGACCATCACGTTTCACGATCTTCAATTGGGTTAATTGAGGATGGCTACCCCCGCTTTGTTCAGTATTTCTCTTTAAGTCCATCATTACTATCACTCCTTATCTTCTCCAATATCATAAAACAAAATATGGTTTTCGGCAACTATATATAGTGGCTTTTATTCGCTAAATAATTCAGTATGCACAATATGTAGTGTATATTCAAAAGCGGTTTTCAATAAAAACTTGATGATAACAAGGACTTGCATGTTTCACGTTTCACAAAATGAATAAAAATTGTAAAAAATTTTTATGTGTAAAAACGAAGCAGGGGCGATAGAGAAGAAAATATGCTACCATAAAGAAAATATGAAGAAAAGTAGAAATAGATCAAGGAGAATTTGCATGAAAAAAATGATCGATGTGAAGCACCTGACAAAAACCTATGGAACCCGCTTCAATCAAACCAAAGTCCTGGACAATCTTTCTTTTTCCGTTGATCAAGGGGAATTTGTGGGGATCATGGGACCAAGTGGTGCCGGAAAGACGACACTGATGAATATCCTCTCCTCCATCTTACGTCCGAGTCTAGGTTCTGTTGCAATCGGAGGACAAGAAATCACCCGCTTGTCAGAAAATGAGCTAAGCGATTTTCGCCGAAAAGAAATCGGCTTTATTTTTCAAGATTTTAATTTACTAGACACGTTGACTGCCAAAGACAACATTATCTTACCACTGGCGATCGACCGTCTTTCGGTCAATGAAGTTGACCGGCGATTGGCACATCTGGCGAACTTATTGGGAATCGCTCATTTGTTAGACCGCTACCCAGAAGAACTGTCGGTCGGTCAAAAGCAACGGGTGGCCGCCGCCAGAGCAATCATCAGCCGTCCTTCCGTGTTGTTTGCAGATGAACCCACGGGATCCTTAGACTCAAAAGCGGCGACAGAGCTGTTGCGTTATTTAGCTGAAATCAATCTGCAAGAAGATATGACGATTCTCATGGTGACCCACGATCCTTTCACTGCAAGTTATTGCAATCGGATTTTGTTTATTAGAGATGGTGTCTTTTTTGCAGAGGTAGTCAAAAAAGGGTCCCGCAAAGAATTTTTCGAAAAAATCATCGATATGCAAGCGACGATTGGAGGCGGGGATCGCCATGCTCTATAAAATTGGCTGGCGCAGTTTTTTGCAGCAGTTTCGCAATTATGTCGTTTACTTTGTGTGCATGATGACGGCAGTCATGATTTTTTATTCATTTAGTGCTATGATGAATGACCGTTTGCTGACTCAACGAGTGCAGCAAGACATTCGCATCGATGGCGTATTAGGTTTTGGTAGTACGATCGTTGCTGTTGTGGTGCTTTTTTTTATGCTAAGTGCCAATCATTTCTTCTTGAATCAACGGCAAAAAGAGATCAGTGTTTATCAGCTCCTGGGTTTGCGCAGAGCAAGGTTAAGCTGGCTACTGCTGAGAGAAACGTTCCTCCTAAATCTTTTTTCCCTTGTTGTGGGCATTTTCATGGGGATTATATTCTCGAAATTTTTCTCAATGATCTTGATTCGAGTGATGGGACTATCCATCACTAGTCATTTTTTTAATTCGCCTCGTTCGATTTTGACTACCGTGTTGGTATTTTCGCTTGCCATGGTAGTTTTGAGTGGTCAAGTGGTTTTGTTTGTCTGGCAGAATCCTTTGATCGATCTAATGAAGAACAACTATACACTGCCAGTGAGCAAAATGAAGTGTCGCCCATTTCGGATGGCAATGGGGATCATCGGTTTGCTTCTGTTAGGGATCGGCTATTACTTAGCTCTGACGCTACGAACGACACTGGAGCGCTATATTAATTATACAGAAGATTATACTGCTGTTTTATGGATTCCATTGCTGATTTTATTTTGCTGTATCACAGCGACGTATTTGTTCTTTGACTGCACATTGCCAATGTTGTTGCATGTCTTAACGCTCCCCCGCAAAAAAATCAGCAAAGGCACACGCTTGATTGCATTCAACAATATCCGGGCTTATTTGCAGCGGACATGGAAAAGTTTTTCATTACTGACGATCATTACTGCGATCGCGATTTCTTTGATTGGTGGCACGATGGGGGTGATTTCCTTGAATTATCAGGCGACCAATCGTGATTATCCCGTCGATTTTCAAGTCGCAGCAGAAAATGCGGAAGAGTTAAAGCAAGTGATTCTGGAAAATCAGAGTCAGGTCGTCGCGGAGCAGACGCTCACTTTTCGTATCGTGCCGTTAAACATCAACGCGAAATACTTGGCCAATCCGATAAATACAGGACAAGAAACCGTATTGGTCAATGCGCTTTCTTTATCCGATTACCGAGCATTTCGTCGATTGGTGCCGGATGCACCTGCGGTTTCTTTAGGAGAAAATACTGCTGTTTTGTTTGATGATGATTATGATATTGCATACAACTTGAGAACTTACCAAAAAAATATTGCGCTGGAAAATGGTAAAAAACTCCTCTTAGACAACACGTATCAAGATTATTTTGGTGATATTGCGTTGCGTTACACCTTACCCAATGTATTAGTCGTCAATGACAAGGATTTTCAGGACATGTCGGGATTTGACTATCGATTGACTTATTTCAATGTTCAAACGGAGAATCAAGAGCAATTAACTCGGACGTTAGATGATCGACTTTCAGTCGAATGGACCTATCCGTTTTATTACAAGCGAACACAGGACAAAGGCCAAGTCAAGTATCAGCTGCAAACGGAGATCTCAGAGAAGCAACAATCATCGAAGGAGTTTATTACTGGTTATCGCTTGAACTTCGCCAATCGCTATCCGAATATGCGGGCCATTAGACGGCAAGGCGGTATTATTTTGTTCGTTTCTTTATTTGTCGGGGTGATCGTTTTGATCACTACGTCTAGCAGTTTGATTGTACGGCAATTTTCTAATACAGAGCGGGAAAAAAGAAATTATCGTTTATTGCGTACACTCGGTTATAGCAAAAAAGAAATTCGTTCGATCGTCTACTGGCAGAATTTTTGGGTTTTCATGCCAGGTACATTACTCGCGATTTTACATGCCGCATTCGCAATCAACACGCTGACGCAAATCATCGTGAGCCCAGGGTATTGGGTGGCACATCTGTTTGCAGGTGTTGCAGCCGTCGTATTCTTTATTGCTTATTTGATTACAGTTAAGTTATGCTTACGGATCATTGAAGAGTAAGCTGTCAGATTTTTTTCAATTTTGAGCTGGTACAAGACACGAGGAATGGTATAATTTAAGGGATAAATGAGTAGAGGAGTAGATAGGATGGATAAAAAAGAAGAGCAATTACTGATTGATCTGACAACTGCCCGTGGTGTTCCGGGGAATGAAGAAGAAGTACGGGAAGTCTTCAAAGCATATGCGAAAGACTTTGCCGAAGATATCTTTTACGATGGGTTAGGAAGCGTGATTGCCAAACATGTAGGGGATGGCGGCGGACCTAAAGTTTTTATTTCCGGACATATGGATGAAGTTGGCTTTATGGTGACAAAGATCACCGATAAAGGTTTCATCGAGTTTCAAACATTAGGCGGCTGGTGGGGCCAAGTGATGCTGGCACAAGAAGTAGAAATCAAAACGCAAGCTGGCAAATTGGTTCATGGTGTAATCGGTTCTAAACCACCTCATGTGTTGACGCCGGAAGTTCGCAACAAGCCTTATGATATCAAAGACATGTTCATTGATATCGGTGCTTCTAGTGAGGAAGAAGCAAAAGATTGGGGCGTACGTCCTGGAGATATGATTACGCCGTATATCCAATACAAACGGATGAATGACAGTAAGTTTTTGCTAGCTAAAGCGTGGGATAATCGTATTGGAACAGCAGTTTCTTTGCGTGTGTTGGAAACGTTGGCTGCTGAAGGGCATCCAAATTGCTTGTTTGCTGGCAGTGATGTCATGGAAGAAGTAGGATTGCGTGGCGCACGAACAAGTACGCACCTAGTGAATCCAGACATCGCGATTGCTCTTGATACGGGGACAGCTGGTGATACGCCAGGAATGACTCCAAAAGAAGCAGATTCTGTCTTGGGCAAGGGGCCGCAAGTTTTGATTTTTGATGCATCGATGATCCCTCATAAGAAACTCTTGAATTTTGTGATCAATGTTGCGGAAGAATTAGAGATTCCTTTCCAATATACGGTGATCACCGGTGGGGGAACAGATGCCGGTCAAATGCATCTGACCCGTGATGGTGTACCATCGATCGCGATTACAGTTCCAGTGCGCTACTTGCATTCCCATACTTCTGTCATTCATGAAGATGACTACTTAAATACAGTAAAATTAGTAACAGAAGTTGTTCGTCGCTTAGATGACAAAACCGTGAAAGAATTACGAAGCTATTAGAAGGAGTAGAGGATGAGAAAAAATAGTGAGATCCGCTCCATGGCATCACGTGCATTAAAGGGCATGTGGGGGCGGTATATTTTAGCCTTTATTGCTACGATAGCCATTCAAAGCATGGTTAGCAGTTTGGTGCTGTCATTGACAAACCATACCTTTCAACAGACACGAGAAACAATCATTGATTATATTTTGGAATACTTTGTTTTTTTCGCATTGACGATAAGTTTAAATATCATGGCACTGTTCTTGATTCGTCAGCGGGAGATCCATGTGTCGGATATTTTTCTTGTTTATGACAAGCGTTATTACGTACCTTTTCTATTGCTGAATTTGGTGAATGCTCTCGTAAATTATCTGATTAGTTTTGTGACGTTTTTACCCCATTTAGTTGTTGGCGGAATGAATCAGTACCTTGATTTAGTCTTGAATGTCAACAGTCGGATCACTGTAGACTGGAGTCTCTTCCGTTCGTCGATTTCCTTCATCATCAGTTTTCTTATTTCTGTGGTCCTTTTCTTATTTGTCTCCCAGATCATAAGCGGATTATTTCAGTTTGCGATCTATGTACGATACGACCATCCAGAAATGACGACGCTACAAGCGATAAAAGGAGCTTGGCATTTAATGAAGAATCATATCGGTCAGTATATTTTGCTGCAGATTTCTTTATTAGGATGGATGGTTGTAGGTTTGTTTGCTTTTGTTATCGGTCTATTTTGGGCGCTGGCCTACGCAAACACTGCGAATGCCGCCTTTTATCAAGCGTTGATCGAAAAAGAAAATGATCGCGTTCTTAGCTAAAGAACACCTCTTGTAAAGATATGATCCACGGTTGTGACGTTGGGTGACTCAATGCAGCAATGAGAGAGAAAATCATCGATTTCTTTTGCTAAAGAGCTCCAGCTGTCGCAGCCGTTTTTGCTGTTTATTTTTGAGTAATCCAATGCTTTTGTGATAGCATAGGGATAAGGAGGCGGAAGTATGAAACTAACAGTTTTAGGATGTTTAGGCGCATATCCCTATAAGGGTGAGGGAACTACTGGCTATTTATTAGAGTCTGAGGGATATCATTTGTTGCTGGATGCTGGCAGCACGACACTGATTCAATTGGAAAAAATCTTGGATCCGTTAGCATTGGATGCTGTGATTTTGAGTCATTACCATCACGATCATATCGCAGATCTGGGTGTCTTACAGTATTATTGGCAGCTATTTCCTAAGCAAGCAGAGCGGAACGTATTGCCCATTTATGGGCATGGAGAAGACAGTATTCATTTCAATGAGTTGACCATGGCGGGAGTTACAGAAGGGCATGATTATTTACAAACAAAACAGTTGGAATTGGGACCGTTTTCTGTTACATTTATGAAGACGATTCATCCTGTAACTTGTTATGCCATGCGCTTTGTGGAGAATAGTACAGGTAAAATATTTGTATTCACAGGCGATTCCGGCTACTTAGAAAGTTTTGTCGATTTTGCCAAAGATGCCGACTTATTTTTAGCAGATACCTACCTCTTTGCAGGGAATGAGCGCCACAAAGCTCATTTTACTTCTCAAGAGTCTGGAGAAATTGCTGCCGCAGCGAAGGTCAAAAAACTGGTTTTGACTCATCTCCCACAGCATGGTGATCTGGAGCAACTGAAAGAAGAGGCAGCAGCGGCGGCCAACGGGATACCGGTTGAATTGGCAGCAGTTCAAAAAATCTTTGAGATTTAAACCCGAGGAGGAGTAGCAGATGCTTTTTGTACCAAATGAAAACAACGACCCAAGAATCAACCTAGCCATTGAGATCTTTTTGCTGCAGGAAATGAAGGTGGATGAACCGATCCTGCTGTTTTATATCAATGAGCCGTCGATTATTATTGGACGAAATCAAAATACGATCGAAGAAATCAATAAAGACTATGTCGATGCTCATGGAATCCATGTGGTTCGCCGTTTTAGTGGCGGTGGGGCTGTCTATCATGATTTTGGAAACTTGAATTTTAGCTTTATCATGCCGGATGACGGTAATTCATTCCGTGATTTCGAAAAATTGACGAAACCAATTGTTCAGGCGCTTCATGAAATGGGCGTCGAAGGGGCACAATTAAAAGGCCGCAACGACCTAGTCATTGATGATATGAAGTTCTCTGGGAATGCAATGTACGCCACCAATGGTCGAATGTTTGCTCATGGGACCATCATGTTTGACAGTGACATTAATGAAGTGGTCAATGCGTTGAAAGTGCGCAAAGATAAAATCGAATCAAAAGGGATCAAATCGATTCGTTCTCGTGTGACGAATATCAAACCTTTCTTACCAAAAGACAAACAAGATATGACGACCGAAGCGTTTCGTGAAGAGATTCTTTTGAAGATTTTTGGTGTGGATTCAGTCGACCAAGTCAAGACCTATACATTGACTGAGGAAGATTGGGTCAAAATCAACGAAATTTCCGACAAGTATTATCGAAACTGGGATTGGAATTACGGGAAATCTCCTGCGTTTGATATTGAACGCCGCAAACGATTTCCAATTGGATCGATCGAAGTTCGCTTTAACGTTCAAGAAGGCAAGATTACAGAAGCAAAGATTTATGGAGATTTCTTTGGATTAGGAGATATTGCTGACGTTGAACAAGCTTTTATCGGCACCCGCTATGATAAATCTGCATTGAAAGATGTGATTGATCAAATTGATGTCAAAAAATATTTTGGCAATATTACCCCTGAGGATTTGTTGGAATTAGTTTATTGATTTTCCAGCAAATCAAAAAAAGATGTGGATATAACGAAAATCTATAGAATAACTGAAATGCACTAAGAAAAAGCAGCCACAGATCCTACGATCTGTGGCTGCTTTTTCTTTTAGTGAACATGCCGTTTTTTTACGGGTTGCGCTTTTTACTTTTTGCTCTTTGCTTAGTAAGCTCGGGCAATCCAAACGGTGTGTTTAGCAGGTTTCCCGCTGACGATGTCAACTGTTTTTTCCATAGGAGCTTCAAATGGGATATTTCTGGTAGTAAAGCCAGTTTCTTCTTTGATCTTGGCTTCAGTTTCTTCTGTCCCGTCCCAACCAATTAAGACAAAACCAGTGACTTTATCTTCTTTTTTGCAGGTTTCGATATGTGCTTTTAACTCTTCCAGTGTTTCGATATCGTAATACTCGTTCTCTTTATTTCTGTTACGAGCTGCTTCAAGCAAACGTGGTGTCATCGCAGCCAATTGCTGATCCACGAAATCAGCAAGGTCATCAAATGCTACGGTTTGTTTTTCGGCAAGATCACGGACTTTGACCATTACATGCCCATTTTCTAAATCTCTTGGACCACATTCGATTCGTAAGCAAGCGCCCTTTAATTCCCACTCGTTAAATTTGTAACCTGGCGAATTGTCAGAATCATCTAAGCGAACACGAATACCTTTGGCTTTGAAAGATGCAAACAACTCTTCCAATTTTTCTAAAATGGCAGGATTTTTCTTCCAAGGTCCGACTGGCATCAAGACGATTTGCGTAGGGGCGATCGTTGGTGGGAAAACCAATCCGTTTTCATCACCGTGAGTCATGATCAATGCGCCTAACAAACGTGTAGAAACACCCCAAGAAGTTGTATGTGCATAGGTATGTTTGTTTTCTTTCGATAAATAAGTAATATCGAAAGCTTCCGCAAATTTCGTCCCCATATAATGGCTCGTACCGGCTTGGACAGCTTTTCCATCTTTCATCATGGCTTCGATGGAGTAGGTATCCACCGCGCCAGCAAAACGTTCAGAAGGTGTTTTTTGTCCTTTGTACACTGGAATGGCTAAAAATTCTTCGCAAAGACGTGCATATTCATCCAAAATTCCTAACGTCCGCTTTCTTGCACCTGCTTCATCTTCATGGGCGGTATGTCCTTCTTGCCATAAGAATTCAGAAGTGCGGAGAAAAGGCAGTGTTTTCTTTTCCCAACGAAAAACATTGGCCCATTGATTGATTTCATATGGTAGATCACGGTAAGAATTGATCCAATCAGAAAAGGCTGAACCGATCATAGTTTCAGAAGTAGGACGCAATGCTAATGGTTCTTCTAATTTTTCATTACCGACTTCTGTCACCCAAGGCAATTCAGGAGCAAATCCTTCAATGTGATCCGCTTCTTTCGTGAAAAAACTTTGGGGGATCAGCATTGGGAAATACGCATTGCGAATGCCTTCTGCTTTTAAAAAGCGATTAAATTCTTCTTGAATATGTTCCCATAGCTCAAAGCCATCAGGACGGAAGATGATTGATCCTTTAACTGGCGAATAAGCCATCAATTCGGCTTTTTGAATGGTCTGAATGTACCATTCTGTAAAATCATTTTTTTGTGTCATTGTTTTTCCTCCTTAAAAAATAAAAAAGCATTCCGTCCTATAAAAAGGACGAAATGCTTGGATTTCGCGGTACCACCTTTGTTGACTATTGCTAGTCCAACTCATGAAGGATAAGGTCTTCACACCGACCGTTTTGCGGTCACTACCATTGGCAGGTTCTTCTTATTAGCGGGTATTGGATTTCCAGCTTGCTCCAACTCTCTTTAACCATCATAAGAATACTGATCCAAATCTTACATTCATGCTAAATCGAAACTCGGAAAAAAGCAAGCTTTTTTTGTCATTTTGTTATTCATTACTGACTAGCTCTAGGTAATCTGGCAACCCATCTGAAGAAAATGTCAGAGAAAAACGAGTGGCTTGTTCCTCATGTAAGACCGAGCAAGACCCAAAATTTTGCTGGGTCAGTTTTTCAATAATCTGAAGATCAAAATAGTTTTCTTCTTCAAAGGTTTCAATATTCGGCGTGGCTTCTTTTTCCGAAGTAGCCAAAGTTGGAAACTGACAGCTGACGAACAATTGATTCTGCTGTTTGATAGCACTTAGATGAATCTTCCGCAGGGCGCGATCTTTGAGTAGATACGTTTCCCGAATTGCATAGTCCATTAAATGAGCAAATAATTGTAGAAAATCTTCTTCAGCTAGTTCTTTGATTGCGGGAATATCCACATCATAAGAGAATTCAATGCTTTTTTGCTGAGTCAATTGCTGATAACTTGTCAATAGCAGGGTTGTTAGAGAATGATCTTCACTTTTGATTGGACAGGATTCTTCTAGCGTCTGCTCGATTAGGTTGATTTGATCAAAAGCTCCCAGCAAACTGTTGTCTTCCAGCATGACTTTTGCAGTATTCAACTGTTTGCGAAAACCGAGAAAAGCTTGTTGCCATTGATTGATTTGTTGTTGAATTATCGGTTGTTGTTCTTCATACAAGCGAATCTTGAGTCCTGCGATATCCTGTTTTTTTGTTTTCCCCTCATTATAGAAAAACAAACGCAGCAAATCATAGCACCAGCAGACAATAATCAAGAGTACGAAGAAAATCGTATTCCAATTGATTTTTGATTGATCGCTGTTTAGGACATCTTGAATGTAGATAAAGCAGTGACCAATCGCGGATAAAACGATCCAGGGAGAACAAAGAACAAAAAATTGATTCTTTTTAACCGCTTCATAGATGGCAGCAAAGGATGTCACAAGAGTGCTAAAAATATTCAGTAAATGGATATAATCCATAATTTCCGGCAAGTGGAGTTGATGGGAAAAGACAGATAAAATGGCTGCTGCACCACAAATGCCATGGAAGATCACCTAAATCTTGTACTTCTGTTGAAGAACTTCCATTTTCGATAAATAAAAGCCGATCAAGAACATTGGGGTAATGATCGATAAGACATTCAACATCACTGAATTTATGGTGGGGTTAAAGAGCAACCCTCCAAGAATATCGCCAAAACCGGCTTCTAGTCCAGCTGACAGTGCAAAAGCACTGAATAATAATTTCGAAACGAGTAATTTTCGTTTCTTAACTAATTTAATCCCTACATAAATCAAATTAAGCAAGCTGATAAAACCTGTCAAAAGAAGCATGAAAATATTGGGAATCGAATGACGAAAGACATAACTGACTAAAGCGTTTGAAGAACCAAGAAAGACCTCAGCGGGATATCCTGAATAATTTTTGAAAGGACTAGATACATAGATACGTAGTGTTTGGCCTTGGTAATTTTCTGGCAAGGTGACAAAAGAGAGGGTTTTCCCAGGATTCACAAGACCATCTGCTACTTCTTTTTTATTGGTATATAAAAGTTTATCATTTAAATAAACCGTCATTTTCTGATGATCGCCCACCAACAGCAATGTCGGGTAGTAGTGCTCATTGGTGATTTTACGTTCCATTACCAAATTTTCATTGGTAGGAATATTAGGCAAAAAATTCACATAGTTACTGTCGAAAGTTGTTTCTGGTTCTGCTGCAGAATAATACAGCCAATCTTCCTGTTTTTCAATAGAAGGAAGACTGATCACTGGATTAATCAGAGCAGAAATATAGAACAAGATAATTCCCAGAGAAAAAGCAGAAATCGTTAAGAAGGGAATTGCATTCTTCAAGTTTAGTTTGTTATTTTTTTAAACATATATGAATTCTCCTGTTTTTTATCCACGTCTAGAATAAAACAAAACAATTGATTAAGTCAAATGATAATGGGTGTTATACCAGAAATAATAAAATAACTAATAAAAAAAATCATTTAAAAAAGCGGACTCATATTATTTGAAAAAATCATTAATCGTTATAATATAAACGTAATATACAAAAATATCAAAAATAAAGGAGAACTGTGATGAAAAAAAATTTCTAAAACAAGTATCCTTCTTTCTTTTACAACATTAATTATTATGCTTCTTCCTTTACTCATGATTGTTATTCCAAAAATGTTAGGGTTACCCATCGCTATTGTGAAGAGTGACGCAATAGAACCAACATATTCCTCTGGAAGTTTATTATTTGTTAAAAGTGTGGATGCAGAAAATTTGATTGTCGGCGAGGCAATCACTTATTTTGTGAATCAAGGGGAACAAATATACACGCGGCGAATTGCTGCAATTGATCAAAATGAGCAAGTGATGTATACGATCGGAGACATTCAAGACCACATGGAAACGACCAAAATCAGAAAAAGTCAATTACTTGGCCAACCTTTGTTTCATTTGCCTCGAATCGGTCATCTAGTCACGAGCGAAACTGTTTCTATTGTAAAAAAGCTTTATTTGGTTTTCACCATTTATATTACAGCAACCACTTTTTTGGTGATGATTTCTCAGATCAAACAAGGGAAACGAATGGTAATGTAAGTTCCACTAATCAATAACAAATACCGCAAACAAGTTCAGCAAGTGCTGTCCTGTTTGCGGTATCTTTTTGTTTAGAATCAGATTTGTTGTTTATTCTATCCCTTTTTTTAGCTTCATACTGGAAGCAAAGTAAGGATCAATCCAGCGCCAAGAAGTCCAAGTCCAAACAACCAATCCTTAAGGGTGACTGAATAATTCACTGCATAGGTTCGAGGTGCATCACCGACAAATCCGCGAGATTCCATGGCTGCAGCTAGAAGTTCTGACCAGCGGATCGATTTGACCATCAGTGGAATCAGTGGTTTTAAGGATAGTTTGGAATAAGTGATTCCTCGAGATTTCAGACTAAACTGGATGTTGCGGTACTCTTTAGGAATCATAGGTGCCATATGAAAGGCTGCCATTAAGCCATAAGCAAAAACAGGAGGCAAGCGAAGTTGCTGTTGTAAAGAATAGATCAGCTCTGTTAGTGAGGTCGTAGCGGCAAAGACACTTCCTAATGTCCCAAAACAATAAACGCGACTGGCGAGACGAATGCCATAGGCATATGCCGCTGTCGTGCTGCCGTTTTGACCTTCTTGGAAAAATAATAGCCCGGTAAAAAAGATCCCGACTGCACTTAAAGACAAGAGAAAAAGTAACTTGAGCAATTTTTTCAGAGGCAGATAAACCAAGAGCAGCAACAAGAAAAATAAAGTTAAACTGCTATTTAGCAACAAATTATCTTGAAAAGAGACGAGCAAAGCCAGCGCGGATAAAGTCAGCAGCTTGACTGTTGGGTTTCGGTACTTCATTGGAAGACTCCTTTACAAAATGATTGAAATCGAATGTTCGGTCACAAAAATCTGACAGAAGACGCAAATCATGGCTAATGATGAAGACCAGTGTACCGCTGGCCGCTTTGTCTGCCAATAACGACATCAATTGCCAAGACTGCCGCAAATCTTGTCCATAGGTTGGCTCATCAACAAGCAAAATCGGGATCTCACGATCGATCAAACAGGCAACAGCTAATCGCCGTTGTTGTCCTTGGCTTAATAGGAAAGGAGAATCTTCCTGTTTCTCCCATAGTCCCAATTGGTTCAGCTTTTCAGAGAGATCCTCTCTTTCTTGACCATTGGCTAATTCTTGTGCCACGGAGGAAGCTAGAAACTGATCCTGCGGGTTTTGCATGACCCAGCTCATCCGATCGAAAGGACGACTGCGAGAGGTCAAGCATTGCTCTTGGTAATAGATCGTTCCATCATAGGGAACTTGCTGCAACAGGGCTTTAAAAAAGGTTGATTTTCCTATCCCGCTTTTTCCTGTGATGCCTATTCGTTCTCCGGTCGAAAAGACTTCGTCTTTGATCAGCAGAGAATGTCTGCCAATTGGCAAACGAAAATTTTCAAACCGCAAGAGGGGCTGCGGCTCAATAGGAATGAGGGACGGTTTAATCATAGTTTGTCTTAGCTGCTCTTCTTGCTCTAAAAGCAACTGAGAAGGAACCGACTGAAAAGCATCTGTTAATAGGAGCCATTCCTGCACCCAGTCAGCGACCGGTGCGACTTGATGGTCGATTAAAAGAATTCCGATTTTCTTTTTTTGTTGAATTTCTGTTAATTTTTCAAGCAATAATTGGGCGGTCAGCGAATCGAGATTAGCGAAAGGTTCATCTAATAGAAGATAGCGGCTTTCTAAAACAAGACAGCATGCTAACGCTACTAGTTGTTTCTCCCCACCTGAGAGGGTTGTCAGCACTCGATCTTCTAAATGACGAATCTCGCAAAAATCGAGTGCCGTCTCAATACGACGAGTCATTTCGTTTAATGGAATGGCTCTGTTTTCCAAACAAAATAACAGCTCTTCTCGGGGAGTTCGCATACAAAACTGCGTATCGGGATTTTGAAACATCAAACTAACGGACGCAATCCGTTGTACAGGGGATAAATCAGTAAAATCTTTCTCATCGATCACATAGTGTCCAGATTCGAACCCTTGATCCGACAAACCGGCTAATAAGCGAAAAAACGTACTTTTTCCTGAACCAGAAGGACCATAGATCCCTTTGATTTCCCCAGGATCTAATTCAAAGGTAGCGGTAAGTTTTTGCTCATCAATCGTAAAGACACAGGAGTCTAGTGCTAAACTCATTCTTTCACACGGCTTCGTTTGAAGCAAGTATGTTGAGCAATCGGATAGCTATTCAAAACCCCCATTTTTGCTAAGTGATCACAAACCACTTTAACAAGGACAGCTGAAAAAAGGAGCGCGGAAAGCAGACGGATCACGAAAATAGTCAGCAGTAATTGCCACTTTAAATCAAGAAAGCTGGAACGGATCATGCCCCAAATAAAACTGGTGACAGTCGCTCCCAAAGCTCCCAGGATCAAAGAAGACCAGCCGAATTTTCGATAGCGAAAAGCGGCAAAGCCAGCCTCTGTGCCGATTCCTTGAAGAAAGCCGCTGACAAAGATAATTGGACCATAAAAGTTACCCATGAAAACCTCCAACAAAGCGGCGATCATTTCAGTAATCGTGGCTGCACCTGATTTTCTTAGTACGTAACCGGCAAATGCAGACGCCATAAACCAAATCCCAAAGAGAAATTCATTCGCTAGAATGGCGAGGCCAAATGGAGTTAACAAGGTGCTGAGTAAAACCCCCAAGTGAACGGCCCCTAAATAAACGACACCGAATACGAGAGAAACGATGCCTACCATGATCACATCCTTTAATTGCCACTTACTCATGCAAAGAGGCCTCCTTCAACGAGGGACTATTGACTGAAACGGTTCCTTCAAGAACATAATGAGGCAGCTTTTCGTGTGCATAGGCCAGTGCTTGTTCAAAATAGGCGAATAATTGAGCGGCTGTGCCAGATAGCAGCGTCACGTAATGGGCCGATTGCGGTTGTAAGCCCATGGCATCCGCCAACGAGACGATATGCGCAATTTCTTCCATATAATCTTCACGTCCAAAGACATAAAAAGAATATTTGCACTGAACGATGAACGTACCTTTTGCAGTAATTTGCTGATGATTTGGCCGTTCATGCTTGCCGCTGAGAAAGGCATCACCAGCCAGATCTCCTGGACAGCCTTTCGAAAAAGTGAACTCACCGACCAAATGTGTTTTTGGGTCATAGGCATTGACAAAAAGAGCTGCTGCCGCATCAATCACACTGGCAGCTTCACCACGGTAGAGTGTACTGAAAAGATCTGTCTGCTGCCAAACGGCTGTGGTATCGGTCTCTTTGATGCTTCGAAGAATGTGAGAGGCAAAATCATCTTTCATTGGATAAAGACTGATGCGGCATCCCGTGATATCGATTTGATTCATTGAACAATTTTCCATAGTATTCTTCCTTTCGAATGATTTTCTGTCTACAAAAAAAGCGTTCCTCCTTTTCTATCCACGGGTAGACAGAAAAATGGGAACGCGAAATAAGCTGCGCAACCACTTCCCTACGTTGGTATTAACCAAATCAGGTTCAAAGGGACCAGACAAACTGTCTATCTCAGCATAAAGCGCCCCTAGTGGATAATTCGATTCAATTACTTTCTGAGTGTAGCACAGACGATTTGAAAGAACAAGTCAGACAGCGCGAGCAAAAAGACAAATGAATCACTGCAGATATGAAAGAATAGACATATAAAAAACATCTTTTTAGGTGTTGACAGATTGTTTTCCCTTGTGTAAAGTAAATAATCGAAAGTAAAACGTAAGTGTTACGATTTGTGAAAATCAAATCGTAACAGGCTCTCTGGTGTTTTTTTAGGAGAAATGATCGTTTTGCTAAATCAAAAAGGGGTGCTGGTAAAGAGATGAAGAAATTTTTAAAAATAACAGGTATTTCGCTTTTAACCATAGGGTTGGCTGCTTGCAGTGTGACAAAGGAATCAGCGAATGAACAGACAGAACAATCAAGTGATCCAACGATTCAAGTCCTCGCTAGTTTTTATCCTATGTATGATTTTACTCGCAATGTGGTGGGAAATGAAGGCAATGTCGAATTGTTGATGCCGGCAGGGACAGACTCACATGACTATGAACCATCGGCTAAAGATATGGCAAAAATCCAAGAAGCGGATGCCTTTGTTTACAATAATGAGAACATGGAAATGTGGGTTCCTGCCATTGAATCTACATTGAAAGAAGGAGATGTCACCATTGTGAAAGCTACGGAGGGGATGGTGTTGCTGTCGGGTGATGAAGAGCATGACCACGATCACGAGCACGATCATGAAGAAGGGCACTCTCATGAATTAGATCCTCATGTCTGGCTAGCACCAAGCCTTGCAATCAAACAAGTAGCAAGCATTCGTGATCAGCTAAGCAGGGCTTATCCAGAAAAGAAAGCTGCTTTTGAAAGGAATGCTGCGGCCTATTTAGAAAAATTGCAGTCATTGGATGATTCTTATCAGTCAGCATTTAAGAATGCCAAGCAAACGCATTTTGTCACCCAGCATGCTGCTTTTGGCTACCTCGCTTTGGAATACGGACTGACACAAGTTCCGATTGCCGGACTGTCTCCCAATGAAGAGCCTTCAGCGGCACGTATTGTTGAGTTGAAGCATTTTGTAGAAGATACCGGGATCAAGACGATTTACTTTGAAGAAAATGCCAAAGACAGTATTGCCAAAACACTGGCAACAGAAGCTGGTGTCGATTTATCCGTTTTGAATCCGCTGGAAGGATTGACACAGGAACAAATGGATCGTGGGGAAGATTACATTTCCATCATGGAACAAAACCGAGACGCATTGATGCTGACTACTTCACAAGCCAATGAGAAAGAAGTGAAAGAAGCAGAGAAAGAAAAAACCGTTTATAATGGGTATTTCGACGACGCAGATGTTCAAGACCGCTCACTCACGGACTGGAAGGGACAGTGGCAATCGGTCTATCCTTATTTGAAAGACGGCACGCTGGATCAAGTTTTTGACTACAAAGCAAAACAGAATAAAAGCATGACGGCCGAGGAATACAAAGACTATTATACAACTGGCTACCAAACAGATGTTGCAGAAATTACGATCACAGGAGATACGATGGCATTTACCTTTGAAGATGGCACAACCAAGAAAGCAACCTATCAATATGTAGGCAAAAAGATCTTGAATTACCAAGCAGGGAATCGCGGCGTCCGTTATTTGTTTGAATCAAAAGATAACGATGCAGCCTTCAAATATATCCAATTTAGCGATCACTCGATTGCACCAACTGATTCCCATCATTTTCACCTTTATTTTGGCAATGAAAGTCAAGAAGCATTATTGTCGGAAATGGATCATTGGCCAACGTTCTATCCGACTGATCTGTCTGGATTAGAAATTGCACAGGAAATGCTTGCTCATTAAAAAAAAGATTGACAATTACTGCTCTTTTCGTCAAAGTTAAACTGATAGAAAGGAGCGGTATTTTTTTGGAAAAAACATTGAAAAAATTAGCAAAAGTAATCGATCACATGATGGATCATGTCGCGTTGTTCGGTGGTCCGAGTGTTGTCAGTAATGATGATTTAGATCATTACTTAGATCCGGTTTTTTATTTGATTTTTTGTGCAGAACAAAAGACGAATAAAAGAATGCTGACAGACAAAGAGTTTGTCGAATGGGTCTATACGGAAATGATGCCTCAAGAGATTCCTTATGATTTGAATTTCCTCCCCTTTGCTAAATTAGCTATTGAAGATTTTTATTATTGCATGTATAAAGAACAGCACATCACAAAAGAACAATACCAAGAGATTATCTTTGTTCTTGCAGAAAAACAGCCTGTGTTTTACTCTCGCATGTCAAAACCGCATTTCTGGTCTTCAGAGAAGAAAGCGGCAATGCTAGAGATGCTTCATGATGTCGAACCGGAAGATCATGATTTGGTTCCGATCGAACATCCCTATGAAAATCAACGATCGCCAAAAATCGTCCCTTTTCCAATAAAAAAAGTTCCTGAAGCTAGCGAAGAAAGAATCGCTGCATATCAAATCCGTATTGATTTGGAAGGTTTCAAGCCGCCGATTTGGCGAAGGATGCTCATTCCTGCAGGCATTAGTTATGAACAACTCCATAATATGATCCAAATTGCTTTTCAATGGCAGGATTCACAGCTCTACCTTTTTCTTGCCGGCAATAATTCAATCGATGTGCCGAACACGGAACCTACAAATGCATTAGTGATCGACCATGATTTCCAAACCTGCCAAACTCTGACCTACATTTATGACATGGGTGCTGACTGGACCCACAAAATAAAAATCGAGAAAATACTGACGGCTGCTGAAGCAGGTGAAACAGTCACGCCTGATTGTCTAAAAGCGGTTGGTGATGTGCCAAACGAAGAGCAACCAGAGGAACAAAGAGAATCAGTGAATGTTGAAACAATCAATGAAGAACTCCGGGATTACTGGGAATCTGATCCGTCCGACTAATTTTTTTCTCGGAATAAGTGCAATAATCGATTCATACGATGGTGTGACGAATCTGTTTAACAGTTCGTGACATCTTTTTTGATCGGTCCTTGTTTGATTAAGGTGTTGACCATTCATGAACTACATCAAGTTAGCTGATATAGAAATACTCATTTCTGTGGCGACACGCCTGGTTTGATACAGATTCTAACTTTTTAACTCTAGAGCCAATGATTCAGCAGATTGATTTTCGAGTACATTCGAGTACAATAGTTCGTAATGATACTGGACAAGCGACGATGCTCTATCTGCTGTGAGGTGCATCTTTCAATCGCTCTAGAAGATGGACTATCTGTTCTGGCGACAGCTGAGAGCAAGTGAGGGGAGTTTTTATGAAAAAACGAGAATTTATCGTTCAAGATTTGCTTAGTAAAATTTATCAGGAAGAATTTATTGAAGGAAAATTACCGAATCAAAGAGAACTTGCCAGAAATTATGGCGTTTCCCGCTTTACGATTCAACAAGCAATCAAAAATTTAGAAGAAATCGGCATCGTTCGTGTGGTCCAAGGATCGGGAATCTTTATCCATGAGAAGTGGGTCAAAAATCCCATGATCTTTAATTCCTTGACACGGACTCCTTACGATCGGATCCACTCCAAAATGATTTCTTTGAGTAAAGCACCCGCTACCCCAGATGAACAAAAAATCTTTCAGTTAGCAGACAATGAAGAAGTTTGGACTTTTGAACGGGTGCGAATCGTCAATTATAAGATTGAACAGCTAGAAACGTCGAAGCTACCGGTAGGATTATTTCCTAATGTCACTCAAGAGGTAGTAGAACATTCAATTCAGCGCTATGTTGAGAGTTGCGGATATCGGATTTCCCACTACATCAGCAGTTATACCCCGATTGCGACTTCAATGGCCCAGTCGGCAATCTTGCTGTGCAAACGGGGGACCCCAGCGATGCAAATCACGAATCGGGCAATTTTGGAAGATGGGCGGGTCTATGAATTCAGCAACATCGTCGCCATCGACTATGCAGTCACCTATATTCGACCTTTCGATCGAGAAATCCATCGTTCACGCATCGATTGATCGGCAGAGGAAGAGCCACAAATTTCCTAGACGATAAATCAAAAAAACTCAGAGCTCTGATTCAACAATTTGAGTCAGGCTGCTGAGTTTTTTAGGATTATTATTTAAGGTGTGATTAGTGTACCATCCGGCGTTCTGCTTTGTGTCCACTCATGGGGGCGGTAAACGACCGGAAAATCAGCCGCAGCTTCTTCATCAAATGTAATACCGATCCCGCTTTTTTCCATTGGATAGAAGAAGCCGCCTTTGGGTTGGGGACTGCCAACAAACACGGATTGGGTATTTGCCGGCAACTCGATTGTTTCTTGGATCGCGGCATTGTGCAGATGGATATTCAAATGCGTATTGACTGCCAAGCCGACTGGACTGATATCAGAAGGCGTATGCCAGGCAATTCGAACCCCCATCGCATCGCAAAAATGAGCTAGCTTCAATGCTGGCGTAATGCCGCCAATCTGTGATACATGGGCCCGCATGAAATCGATCTGCCGATTTTTGACTAGTTCTTGCCATTCCATTGGATTATTGAACAATTCACCTGTTGCAATGGGGGTTGCTGACTGACTGCGTAATTGTGTCAGCCAGTGACTTTGGTCAGGCGGCAGAATATCTTCCAAGAAAAAGAGCTGATAAGGTTCTGCTGCTTTGGCGAACTGAATGGCTTGATTCGGATGGAGGCGTTCATGAACATCATGCAGCATTTGAAATTGGTTGCCATATTTTTCTTTGATCGCTGCGAACATCTTCAAAGTCGTTTCCATATAATCTGTCTGATCAAAGTAAGAGCCGGAGATTGGTTCTTCGGGTGTTTGCAGCTGGCTTGGATTCCCGCCATAGAACCCGAGCTGGCAACGAATATAGCGATAACCGGCTGCCAAAAAGCGATCGATTTCGTGATAGAGATCGTCTAAATTATCTGCTACCGCATGAGTATAAGCAGGGATCGCGGTTCTTGCTTTTCCCCCCAGCAGTTGATACAGAGGCATATCAGCTAACTGTCCCTTGATATCCCATAATGCCATATCAATACCAGAGATGGCATTGTTTGTGATCGGACCGTTGCGCCAATAGGAATTGACATTCATGACTTGCCAGATGTCTTCGATTTCATTCGCGTCTCTACCCATCAGAAGGGGACGTAAATATTCGTCAACGACTGTTTTGACTGCTAAAGGACGAAATTGAAACGTACTACAGCCTAGTCCGGAAATTCCTTTATTGGTTTCTACTTTAACGACAACAAGGTTATGGCGATCAGGTTTGATCGCAAAGGATTTGACGTCGGTGATGATCGTTGGTGTCATTTTATTCACTCCAATTTTTGTATCTAGTTGATATAGCCATTGAAACACGCAGAGCAACCGCTGTCAATTTGGTCCAAAAAAAGATGGCTATGGCTCATAAAACCAGTCCAATTTTAGATGGATTCTTATTTATTTGTTGATACATAGCCTTTTTGGTCTGTTTTTTTAATAAAAGGACTGGTTTTACAAGCGGGTGCAGCCATGCTACTATGTGTGTGAAAACGGACCCACTTGAAAAGGCGCCTCAAGATTCAAGTCCGTTAGCAAACAACAGGAGGAAAAAATGATGATGAAAGAAGACATCGTAAAACAGATCATAAAAGATGTTGGTGGATCCGAGAATATCAATAATGCTTGGCATTGTATGACGCGGCTTCGTTTTGATTTGAAGGATGAAAAGAAAGTTGACTATACTGCTTTAGAAAAAATACCTAAAGTGGTGGGAACGAAATATCAAAGCAATCAGCTCCAAGTGGTGATCGGTACAGATGTAGCGGATTATTATGCTCCATTAGCCAAAGAACTTGGTTTGGATGAAAAGAGTCAAGAGTCTTCAGAGAAAAAAGGCGCTGTCTCGTTGTTTATGGATACAGTCTCCGGTGTATTCGGACCAATTGTTCCAGCAATCGCTGGGGCAGGAATGATTAAAGGGTTGATGGCAGGATTGGTTGCCTTAAATGTGATTTCCAATCAAACAGATACGTATTTAGTCATTGATATGATCGCCAGCGGCGTATTTACCTTCTTGCCATTTTTTGTTGCTGCTTCTGCTGCGCGCATCTTTAAAACGAATCAATACTTGGCGATCGCCATTGCTGCAACATTACAATTTCCAACGATGACGAATGCAGTTGCTGAAGGCAATATTTCGGCCTTTCGACTGTTTGGGGTTTTACCAGTTCCCGTTTTCAATTATGCGGGTACCGTTATTCCAATCATTTTTGCTGTTTTAGCATTAAGCTACATTTATCGCTGGGTAGACAAGGTATTGCCGCAAGTTCTGCGGACCGTCTTTACACCGACGATTTCCTTGTTTGTGGCTGGACTGATTACACTGACAGTTATTGGTCCAATCAGTATTCATTTAGGCAATTTGCTTGCAGATGGTGTAGCTGGCTTGTTTACGATTTCTCCTGTATTGGCAGGAATTGTTGTAGGTGCTATTCGTCCAATTGCGATCTTTACCGGATTACACCATGCAATGACGCCAATCGCATTACAAAACTTTGCCAATCAAGGGTATGATATGTTGATGCCAATGATGTTCATGGCAAATATGGCGATCACCGGCGCAACCGCAGCGATCTACTTTAAAGTAAGATCAAAAGAAGAAAAATCAATCATTTTGTCCTCAGCTGTGTCAGGATTGCTGGGCATCACTGAGCCAGCATTGTTTGGGATTTTATCAAAATATAAAAAAGCATTTTTAGCAGCTACCATCGGTAGTTCGATTGCATCAGCGTTCATCAGCTTTTTTGGCGTAAGGATCTATGGCTATATTTTATCCAGTATCTTTAGTTTGCCGGCTTATATTGGTGAATACTTTATCTATGCGGTCCTAGGCATTGTCTTGGCGATCGGTTCCTCTTTTGCTCTGACTTATTTCCTAGTCCCTAATCAAGCAGAAACAGAAACCTTCACCAACGAACTTGATTTGCATGTTGTAACGCAAGGAGAATACATTCCATTGGAAGATGTACCCGACGAAGTGTTTTCAACAAAAATGATGGGTGAAGGGTATGCCATTCACTCTAAAGACGGCCAAATCTATTCGCCAGTCAGTGGTGAAGTCACTTCGGTTTTCCCTTCCAAACATGCGGTGGGAATCACCACATCGAATGGTGTGGAAGTTCTAGTCCATATGGGAATCGATACAGTTTCTCTTGATGGCAAAGGCTTTGAAGTATTCGTAAAAGTAGGAGAGCAAGTAACCCCACAATCGAAACTAGCAGCGATGGACTTGCCTTATATCGAACAACAAGGCAAAGAAACGATGGTCATCGTCCTAATCACGAACATGGAACGTGTCCAACAATTTTCAGGAACGATCGGTCTTGAAGGAAATCATCAAGCCGGTGCCCTATTAGAAAAGGTAATTTTAAACGCTTAAATTCAAGAAAAAAAGAGGTTTAACAAGAGGGGAGATGCACCTGGCAAAAACAGCTGCGGCATATTCTGTCCAATTGTTCGAAAGAAAGAGCTGCGACAAGACTTTTGTTACAGCTCCTTTTTTTACCATCAGTGACGTTGAGTAATATAGGCAGCTATAGGTTTACTATATTTCTCAAAAAGTTTTTGCTTTTCAGAAGGGTTCTGACCTTGATTAAAATATTCAGCCAGTAAATAACCGATATAGGGACCTGTGGTTAATCCAGAAGACCCCAGTCCGCTGGCGACCACTAATCCTGGCTCACTGGGAAGCAGTCCAAAAAATGGCGCAAAGTCAGAAGTATAGGCCCGTGTTCCTACGCGAACTGTCATTGGCGCAGCAAACAATTTCTCGGGGGCTGCCAAAAATGAACCGATGCCAGTCAGCAATTGTTGCTTTGCTGCTTCAGTGGGAGTCAGATCCCAACCGCCATCATTTTCGTGAGTCGCTCCTAAAAGGATCTTCCCATTCGCAAAAGGAATCAAATCGCCTTCGCCTTCTAACATCGCCACTGGCCAATCTTTTGCTGACGCTGTCGTTTCGAAGGAGAGCAGCTGTCCTTTTTGGGGACGAACATCGACGTGGTAGTTCAAGTGTTCTAACAGTTGGCCTAATCCTGGTCCGGCGGTTAAACAAACATGATCCGCTGGGATTTCTGCGTATGTAGTAGAAACGACCCAATTTTTTTCTTTATAAAGTCTAGCCTTCCCTTGGACGAAAACGACCCCATTGGTACGGGCCCGTTCTTCTAGGAACGCTAGATAAGCAGCGCCATCTAGTCGACCTCCTCCGGAAATTTTCAAAGCCGGTAGTGGTTTGAGCAAAGGTAAAGCTTGCTGCGTTTCAGCAGGAGAAAGACAGGTGATTTGACCGATTTCCGGTGCCTCTTTGCGCCGTTCCTCCGCCAGTTCCGCTAATGCTGCCAACTGATTTTCTGGGCGAATGATCAATGTACCTGAGCGTTGATAAATATCTGTGGTCAGTGAGAAATCTTGTGCCAATTTTTCGAAAAAAGCAGCCCCATCTTTAGCTAATTGATACCATCGTTTGTTTCGCCGTTTCGAAAGCCAGGGGGAAATGATCCCGGCACTCGCTTTAGTAGCTTGTCCCGTAGGGTCGTCAACCACGGTCACTTGGTACTTCGTCGTATCTAGATAATTTGCTAAGGTCATCCCAATGATGCCGCCACCGATAATTACGATTTTTTCCATAAAACTGCAAACTCCTTTTTTGTTTCAATCATTGTTCCATATTCTTCTCAAAAAATCAAAGACTGAAAGTTTCTGTCGAAAGTGATTCCCAAACTGTTCCCATTTCAAATGACTGGATTTTCTCGTATAATGGACATGGAAAAGAGGATATTATGCAATCAATCAATCAAGTTTTAAGAGATAAATTCGGTTATACCAGCTTTCGGGAAGGTCAAGAATCAATCATCAATGCCATTCTTTCTCATCAAAATGTTTTAGGCATCATGCCGACTGGCGGAGGAAAATCTGTATGTTATCAGCTCCCAGCTTTATTGTTAGACGGTCTGACATTAGTTATTTCACCATTGATTTCATTGATGAAAGATCAAGTAGATGCATTGAATGACATGGGTATCCCGGCCGCTTATATCAATAGTACCTTATCAGCTCCGGAAATCAACCAACGGTTAAGGCAAGCATCGAAAGGAGAAATCAAACTCCTGTATGTCGCTCCAGAGCGTTTGGAATCAGATCATTTTCGCGAATTGCTGCGCTATGTTCCTATATCCCTACTCGCTGTTGATGAAGCCCACTGTATTTCACAATGGGGACATGATTTTCGTCCTAGCTATTTACGCTTAGCGGAAACGATCCATAGTTTTGATCAGCGGCCAACGGTGGTGGCATTGACAGCTACAGCAACGCCAAAAGTTGCCCAAGATATTGAACGACTGTTGCTGATTCCACCAGAGAACCAAGTGAAAACGGGTTTTGCTCGCGAAAATCTATCTTTTGAAGTTATCAAAGAGCAGAAAGATACTTATTTGCTGACCTATTTAAAGATGAACAAAGGACAATCAGGGATTATTTATGCCAGCACACGCAAAGAAGTCGAACGAATCTATCGTTTATTGAAACAACAATCTATCAATGCTGGACGCTATCATGGCGGATTAACTGAAGAAGAACGTACGCAAAACCAAGAAGATTTTCTTTTTGATCGTCTTCAAGTGATGGTAGCAACCAATGCTTTTGGTATGGGAATCAACAAAAGCAATGTGCGCTTTGTGATCCACGCCCAAATCCCCGGTAATTTAGAATCTTATTATCAAGAAGCCGGACGTGCCGGACGAGATGGTGAACCTAGCGAAGCCATTTTATTATACGCTCCGCAGGATTTGCAGATTCAGCAGTTTTTTATCGATCAATCTGAGTCCGATATTCAGTATCGTCAAAATGAATACCTCAAGTTGAGAGAAATGAGTCAATATGGGCATACACAAATGTGTCTTCAACGTTACATATTGCGGTATTTTGGGGAAGACGGTCCCGATTGTGGCCGCTGCAGCAATTGCTTAGATGAACGAGAACAGGTAGATATCACCGTTGAGACGCAAAAAGTGTTGTCCTGTGTGAAACGAATGGGTGAACGTTTTGGCAAAGCGTTAGTGGGGAAAGTGTTGACCGGATCAGCAGATCAGAAAGTCACCCAATGGGGATTTGAAAAATTGCCAACCTATGGTTTGTTGAAAGATTGGTCACAAAAAGAAGTCAATCAACTCATTGACTACTTAACCGCATCAGGCTATTTAGTCCCTTCGGAAGGACAATACCCCCTGCTCAGTGTGTCAGCTGCCGGTGTAGAGGTTCTTTTAGGCAAGGCAAAGGTTTACCGGAAACAAGCCAAAGTACGTCAATTGGTCGTCGATGACGAATTGTTTGACCAATTACGTTCCCTGCGATTGACGCTCGCACAAGAACAAAACTTGCCGCCGTATGTCGTCTTTTCGGACAAGACATTGCGGGAACTTGCGGAGCAGCAGCCTAAAACTCCTATCGAATTTCTACAGATCAAAGGTGTTGGTCAAAACAAGTTAGATAAATACGGTGATGCGTTTCTGGCTGTGTTGAAAGAATACCGAGAAACAACAGAAAAATAGTGCTGCTTTACGATTCAGGAAAAAACAAGGAGAAACCAAGATGCTGAAGATTCGTTATGCGCAAAAAAGGGATATGACATTCTGGTTAGAACTAGATAATCATTTGTCAAAAGCAGGATTAGCAAAAAAGTTCCAAGATCAACAGGCGTTGATCTTGACCGATGAGGAAGAACCTGTGGGGATTCTTCGCTACCAATTGTTTTGGGATACCATTCCCTTTTGTACCATGCTGGTGGTCAACGAATCCCAGCAGAGAAAAGGGAGAGGAAGGCACTTCCTCCGCCTTTGGGAAGCAGAAATGCGGAAACAAAGGTATGGGATGTGTATGGCCTCTACTCAGTCTGATGAGAGCAGTCAGCATTTCTATCGAAAATGTGGCTACAAAGATGCCGGTGGGTTGCTTATGGACGTACCAGGTTTTGAACAGCCGTTGGAATTGTTTTTTGTGAAGCCGTTGTCGATACAGCCTCAGTCTGTAGAATCAGAAGAATGAAAAAATAGGAGCGATAGGCATGTCTTTTTTTGGAAAAATAGATTTCAACGATTTATCAGAGACGGATCGAGCAATTTATCATTATATGTCCAGTCAAAGTGACAAGATTCCTTATATGCGGGTGAGAGAAATCGCCATCGAATCCCATACATCGGCCTCTTCTGTGATGCGCTTTATTCGTAAATTAGGCTATGAAAGTTTTACGGAGTTTCGGTCGCATGCTAAGATGCCTCAGGTTGAAAATGCTGATATACTTAGCGGAAGCACGTTATTAAGCGCTGATCATTTTCCTAAAAACATTGAGAGTAAATTGAGACGAGTGGCTGAGAAACTGATTGAGTGTGAGAATATTATTTTTTATGGTATTGGTGCTTCTGCATCAATGTGCGAGTATGCTGCGCGTCGATTTTCAACTTTAGGCTGTAATAGTTTTGCATTAGTCGATCATACATATCCGATTTTTGCAAAACTAAAAAATACATCTGATAATATGGTATTTGCGTTATCTATTACAGGAGGGACAACTGAAATCATAGAGTTGTTTAACGGATTTAAAAACAACCCGGACTTTACAACGGTCGTAATCACAAGCGATTCTGCAAGCACACTGGGTAGAATGAGCGATTTTGTATTAGATTATTCGGTTGATGTGAAGAGAATTAATAAGCACGAGGATTTAACAAGTCAAATTCCCTGTATGTTTTTGATTGAAGCCTTATCAGAGGCTGTGCGCCAACTCATTACATTTGATAGAGATTGAAATTATTCATGACCTTGGTACTTCGTGTACCAAGGTGCTTTTTTTTCTAATTTGCTTCTCGTGTACCGATTTATTAGTAAATGCACGATGAATATCGGACTTTTTGTATACTCAAGGAGAATAAAGAGAGGATGAAGAATCATGAATACATTTCCAGAAAATTTTTTATGGGGTGGAGCTGTTGCCGCACATCAGGTTGAAGTTGTGTGGAATGTTGAGGGTAAAGGTGTAAGTATTGCAGATGTGATGACCGCATGAGGAAATGGTATTTCCAGAGAAATTACAGATGGTGTTATAGAAAATAGGTATTATCCAAATCATGAAGCTATTGATTTTTATCATCTTTACAAAGAGGATATTCAATTGTTTAAGGAATTGGGTCTTAAAGTATTGCGCACATCTATCAATTGGACAAGAATTTTTCCAACTGGCGATGACAAAGAACCAAACGAAAAAGGGCTTAAATTCTAAGATGATCTATTTGATGAATTACTTGCAAATGGTATTGAGCCAGTCATCACCTTATCGCATTTCGAAATTTCCTTTCACCTATATAAAGCTTATGGTGGATTTAAGAATAAACAATTAATTCCTTTTTTTACTCGTTATGCGGAAAGTGTTATGACGAGATACAAAAACAAAGTCAAATATTGGATGACTTTCAATGAAATCAATAACCAAGCTGATGGATAACATAATTTACACACCTGGACTAATTCTGCTTTTTTATTTGATCAAAATAAGACCCAAGCGAATAAGGAAGAGATAATTTATCAAGGTGCTATAAATGAATTGATTGCGAGTGCACAAGTTGTTAAGTTAGGACACAAAATTAACCCCAAATTTCAAATTGGATGTATGGTGGCAAACGTTCCAGTGTATCCATATTCTAGTAAACCTGAAGATCAGATGTCGGCACGGAAAGAAATGAATAGACGTTTTTTTTATAGTGATGTCCATGCTAGAGGAGAGATACCCCAATATGTCCTAAAGAAATGGGATCGGAAAAACTATTCTATTGATATCTCAGATGAAGAAAAGAAGATATTAAAAGAAGGTAAAGTTGATTATATCGGCTTTAGTTATTATATGTCAGGCACTGCCACTACTCTGGATGAGAATGGCGAGTTGATCAATGATTTTTCAAAAGCCAAATGGTTAAGCAATCCACATGTGAAAGCAAGTGATTGGGGTTGGCAAATTGATCCTGTTGGGATGAGATACACTTTGAATATCCTTGACCAACGGTATCAGATACCTTTGTTTAGTGTTGAAAATGGGTTTGGGGCCTGTGATACAGTCGAAAATGATGAAATTCATGATCAATATCGTATTGATTATATCCATGCACATATAGCAGAAATGAAAAAAGCTGTCTTAGAGGATGGAGTTAATTTGTTAGGTTACACACCTTGGGGAATCATAGATACAGTGAGTTTTGGTTCAGGTGAAATGGAGAAGCGTTATGGCATGATTTATGTAGATAAAAACAATGACGGAAAAAGTACACTAAAGCGGTTAAAAAAAGATTCATTTAAATGGTACCAAAATTTATCGCATCAAATGGAGCAGACATCTGATGATTGGTACAAGGGGTTTCATTAAGGTACAGAAGCCATTAAGCTGGTACAGCAACCAACCTTGATGAAACCCATTGAATGTGAAAACGTTTTTATTTATAGTTTGTTTATAATGTTGATAAAAAAAAACGTTTTTATGTGGTGATGATAATGAATACACGAACAACAATCCGAGACGTTGCAAAAGAAGCAAATGTGTCAATCGCAACAGTTTCAAAAGCGTTAAATGGCGTTGATGTTGTTAAAGCATCGACGAAAGCAAAGGTCATAGCAGCTGCGAAGAACCTTCATTATGTGCCTAATCTTATGGGAAAGGAATTAAAGAAAAGTAGGACGAAAAGAATCGGATTTTATACCACAAGTATCACTGGTCCGTATTTTAGTGTTCTGATTGAATCCATAGCAAGAGAAGTTGAAAAACATGGTTACGCTTTAAATGTGTTTATTTCAATGGAAAAAGAAGTTGTCTTGACGAGTATTCTGGGAGGTGCTGTAGATGGATTTATTGGATTTGAAGATATGCTTGATCAAGAAGATCTTGAGATAATCAGAAATGAATCCGTCAATGCCGTTTTTATTGATCGTAATATTCAAGATCATACATTTGGTAGTATTGTTTTCAATTCCAATGAAAGCGCTGAATATGCAACATCTTATCTGATAGCGAAAGGCCATCGTAATATTGCATTCGTCAAAGGCTTTGATGGTGTTTATGATAGCGATGAACGATTCAAGGGATATCAGCAAGCACTAAGAAAAGCACACATTCCTCTAAAGCCGCATTATCTAATAGAAGGAAGATTTGAAGAAAATTTCGCATATCAATCGACAGAAAAATTTTTGCATAAGCAAAAAGATTTACCGACAGCATTTCTAGCGGGAAATGATCTTAGTGCTATCGGCGTAACCAAAGCGATTGAACATGCAGGCTATCATGTGCCGAATGATTTTAGTGTTGTTGGGTTTGATGGAATCGAGCTGTTGAAATATTTTCGACCGTCTTTAACAACAATTGTGAACCCAATCAAAGAACAAGGGGAGCTTGCAACGCAACATTTAGTAAAGCTGATCAATGGGGATGTTTCAGGAAAATCCTTTGTATTAAATGGAAGATTGGTTGAGGGCGAATCAGTATATCAGTTTAATAGAAATGAGTGATATAAATGTATTTGGGAATAGATATTGGTGGAACTACAATCAAATATGGATTTATTGATGATAAAGGACAAGTTTATTGTAAGCAGAGTATCAAAACGATCGATAATAGACATCAATTCTTGGTAAACCTACAAACAATTATTGAAGAGAGTCAGAGGCAAGAACCAATTGAAGGGATTGGAATCAGCGCACCAGGAATTATTGATCAACACGGCACAATGATTACAGCAGGAGCAATCAAGTCCATCTATGGTGTTCGTCTAAAGCAAGAATTACAGAAGATAACGAAAGTACCAATTGTTATCGAAAATGATGCCAATGCTGCTGCTATCGCAGAACAATGGATTGGCCATGCTCAAGGGATTCCCAATTACATATGTATGGTTCTAGGAACAGGCATAGGTGGCGGTATTATTTATCAAAATGAATTGATCAAAGGTGCCCATGGCATGGCAGGCGAATTTGGCTGGATGGTTATTAAGGAAATTAATGAAAGCGTTGACATAGAGGCGATGTCTTTGAATCAGCGTGCAGCAGTGATTGGTGGTTTATGTTCTCGTTATAATGAAATAATGTTAAAGAAAGATTCAAAGTTCGAACCAATTTGGGATGCAAAAGAAATTTTTGCTAAAGAAGAGGATGACGATATTGCCCACGACCTCATTCATAGTTTTTATGAAGATCTATCTGTCGGCATATTGAACTTGATCAGTTGTTTTGATCCCGAATTGGTATTGATTGGTGGTGGCATAAGTGCAAACACGTTATTTTTAGAGCGATTGAGCTCCACCATTTCAAAAATGACAGAAAGACATCAAAGTATTCATTATTTAGTGGGAAAAACGATCGCACCTATAAAAGCAGCTAAATTGATGAATGATGCTGGCATGGTTGGAGCAGTATATCAAGTAAAGAAACTGATTCTAAATGAGGCAACAATAAACTGAAAGTGAGGGGAACAGATGGAAACTTCCGTGCAAAATGCAAAACGCTCTACTAATAAGATAAAAAAGTGGTTCTCTGTTTTTTTTGAACAATGGGAATTGCAAAGTATGGTCTGGCCAGGAATTATCTTTATGATCATTTTTAACTTTATTCCTATCTATGGGCTGATCATTGCCTTCAAAAGATATACAGTCATCGACACACTTGAAACAGCACCTTGGGTCGGCTTTGAAAATTTTCAGATCATATTAAATGATAAATTTTTTTGGGGATCAGTTGTAAACACGCTTGGTATCAGCTTCTTGAAGCTACTGATAGGTTTTGTTTTACCGATTATCTTAGCAATCTTGATTTTTGAACTCAGACAAGGTGTATTTAAAAAATTGGTCCAAACAATCTCTTACATGCCTTATTTTCTATCATGGATTGTTCTAGGCGGTATGTTGATTAATTGGCTGTCAACAAATGGATTACTCAATACAATATTGAGTGGACTTGGTTTTTCAATCAAACATGAAAACTATCTTTTATCAACGAATAAATACTGGTGGATTGCGGTATTGTCAGATATATGGAAAAACACTGGTTGGGGTACGATTTTATACTTAGCTACGTTATCTAAAATTGATCCCTCATATTACGAAGCAGCAAAAATAGATGGGGCAACTAGGTTTCAACAAATTATGAAAATTACATTACCAATGCTAAAAGGAATCATTAGCTTAAATTTGATTCTGACTATAAGTGGATTACTGGGATCCAACTTAGATCAGACAATGGTTTTGATGAATAATCAAAATCAAGCGAAGGCGGAAGTGATTAATTCATATGTATTTAGAATGGGGATAGCGCAAGGCGATTTTTCTTATGCTACTGCAGTTGGATTAGGTGTGTCAATTGTATCAGTAATTTTATTGGTATGTTCAAATCAAATGACCAAACGACTAAATGACAATACGTCCGTATTGTAGAAAGGAGCGTTGTATGGAAAAAAAAGTGATGAAAAAGGATGTAGATAGTCGTTTATTCGACATTTTCAATATTTTGATCTTAACCATTTTCACCTTGATTATCGTTATTCCTTTATGGAATGTGGTGGTATCATCATTCGCCTCTGGAAGTGTTCTTGCTAAAGGTGACTTTGTATTCTGGCCTTCTGAACTGTCACTAGAGAATTATCGAGCAGTATTCAGAGATGGGAGTATGTTGCAAGCTTTCTTTATTTCAGTTTCTAAAACAATCTTTGGTGTTTTAACACATGTATTTTTCTGTGCCATGATGGCTTATGCTATGAGCAAAGCAAATCTGAAAGGCAGAAAATTATATTCTGCGATGGGTATCACTACGATGTTTTTTTCAGGTGGAATGATTCCTACGTACTTATTGTTTAGACAAATAGGTTTGTTAAATAGCTTCTGGGTTTATATTATACCAGCGCTGTTAAGTTATTATGACGTCATTATATTAATGAATTTTTTTAGAAATGTACCCGATTCATTAGAGGAATCGGCAATGATTGATGGTGCAGGTCATTGGCGCATTTTTTTGCAAATATTTTTACCTCTGTCCAAACCAGCTCTAGCAACAATTGCCTTGTTTAATGGGGTAAACCAATGGAATGACTTTATGACAGCTAGAATTTTTATTACTGATAAGGCTCTTTACCCATTACAAATGAAACTATATGAGATCATTGTTCAATCACAGACACAAGGGATGCAAAACATCGGAACGGCTGTGGCAGAAAGTACAACCAAAGGTGTCCAACTTGCTACAATCGTGGTCACAACGATTCCAATTCTGATTATTTATCCATTACTCCAAAAACATTTCATTGCTGGAATGATGGTCGGAGCTGTTAAAGAATAGAAAAGGGGAAAACAAAAAATGAAAAACTTGAGAAATTTAGTTTTGCTGTTTAGTTCGGTGTTGTTGCTAGGTGCATGTGGAGGGGGAGAAGATAACGCAAGTCAAGAAGCAAAGGATGTAGATATTAGTGAGCGTTATAATCTAGATAAAAATACGCCAGCATGGCAATTGGATAATAAGGAAGAAGTCACAGAACTGACATGGTATGTTAATGCTGATTGGTGGAATGATGAATGGGGAAATGATGTCGTTACAAAAAAAATGGAAGAAGATTTGAACATCAAAGTCAAATTTATCAAAGGTGATGATACTAACTTAAATACAATGTTTTCAAGCAATGATATGGCAGATATCGTCACAATTTTTGATTCAAACTCACAAGTTGCGCAAAAAGCTGATAGTTGGGCCTATTCATTAGATGAACTTGCAGATAAATATGATCCTTATTGGCAAACTGTAGCTGCAAAAGACACATTAAATTGGTTTCAATTAGATGATGGAAAAACGTATGGATATCCCAATTATTCTAATACAGCAGAAGATTATGATAGCGGTTTAATTCCTGCTAACACAAACTTTTTGATTCGAAAAGATGTATATAAGGCAATTGGTGAGAATAATTTTGAAACTGCGGATGATTTCATAGCGGGAATGAAATCTATCAAAGAGAAATATCCAGAACTTGTTCCCTTTGGTTTCAATGCGTTGGGTGATGGGGCTGGATCTTTAGGTGATGTTTTCCAAGACTATTTGGGTGTTGATCTAGAAACAAAAGAGGGTAATTTTTATAACCGTAATCTAGATCAAGAGTATTTAAACTGGTTAAAAGTGTTGCGTCAAATTCATGAGGATGGAAATTTGTCGGATGATAGTTTTTCTGATGATGGTACAGCTTTTGAAGAAAAAGTGAAATCCGGTCAATACGCCACAATTATGGCTAGTGGTACAGCACAAATGAGTGGTTTTTTACAAAGCTGGTTAGCTGAAAATCCTAATGGTGAGTACATTGCAATCAATGGACCACAAAATAGTGAAGGGAAAGAGCCTAAATTAAATCAAAGTGGTATTACTGGTTGGATGATCAATTATATTAGTAAAAGTGCTAAAGATCCAGCTAAGGCCATGCAAATCTTCACTTATTTACAAAGTGAATACGGCGGCATTCTAACTACTTTTGGTATTGAAGGAGAGACTTTCCAATATGACAATGATGGTAAAATTGAATTACTGCCAGAAGTGCAAGAGATGAAAGATAATGATTCAGATCGATTCAAAAAAGAGTATCGACTAAGTGAGTTTATTTTCTTTGGTCATGATAAATATCAATCAATGGCTAGTGAAAGTACTCAGACACCTGCCTTGATACAGCCAAGAGAATGGGGAGAAGGAAAATTATACCCTCATTTTATTCTAGAAAATATTGATCCTAGTTCAGGGACTCAAGAAGCACGTAATCTCTCTGCAATCAATACAAATTGGTATACAACATTAGTCTGTTTGATTCGCTCTTCTTCAGAAGAAGAATTTGATCAAGTAATCTCTTCATATTCAACATTTTTAGATCAAAATGGTTGGTCAGATATTGAGGCAATTAGAAACGAGAAAATTGCTGAGAATAAAGAGAAATTAGGCATCGAATAAAAAGGTGGTAGTCAGTAATGAAACAAATATTTAATATTGATGGTGAAGTATACAGTTTCCTACAAAAAATATATCAAATGATGCTATTAAATCTATTAATCATCTTTTCTAGTTTGCCAATCATCACAGTGCCTTGTGCATTGATTACTGGCTACCAGCTTTTAAAAGAATACAATCAGCAAGAAGTTACCCTAACAAAATACTTCATGCTGTTTAGAAAAAATCTGATTCTTTCATTCAGGTTAATCATCGCTTTCTGGGTGATCTTTTTCTTACTGTTTCTTTTACTAGCATTCACTAGAAGAACTATATTTCAATTTTTGATATTACTTTTTATTGCATTTTTTATTGTGTTTCTTTCGAATGTATTCATTGTTTGTACCAGCCAAATGTCCATTCGGTCCATAGTGGAGTTTTCATTAGGGATAACGTTAAAATACGTAGGTTGTAATATTATTGGCTTAGCGATAATGCTTAGTAGTTTTGTTTTACCTGTGTTTTTACCTAGATTAGCATTAGTATGGGCGTTATTTGGAATAAGTATTCCTATGGTTTTTCAAGTTATGATCCATAAGCAAATTATGAAGCATGTAACTACAAATCAAATAGAACAGGAGTGATCCATTGAGTTTTGAATATTACACGACAACAGATGAAATGAATATGTTTCAGCTTGAACAATCTCCGTTTACACAAAATAAAAATGAGTTTGAAATCAATGTCAATAGCCATCAAACTTTTCAGAAAATTGATGGATGGGGAACTTCTTTGACAGATTCTTCTGCATATTTAGTTGATAAATGCTTATCTGAAGAGCAACAAATCGCAGTCATGGAAGCGTTATTTGATTCAAAAAAAGGAATCGGTCTTTCAATTCTACGAAACCCAATGGGTGCATCTGACTATGCGAGGCATATTTATAGTTATGATGATATGGAAAAAGATCAAACAGATGAGAATCTGATTCATTTTTCTATCGCACAAGATGAAGAAAGTATCATTCCCCTAACAAAATATGCTAAGAAAATGAATCCTGAACTAAAATTATTTATGTCTCCTTGGAGTGCTCCTGGATGGATGAAAGATTCTCAACAAATGATTGGTGGAAAATTGTTGTTGAAGTATTATGATACATATGCTCATTACTTCAAAAAAGTGATTGACAGTTATCATATGCATGGATTAGATATATATGCGATTACACCACAAAATGAACCGTTGTTTGTGCCACCGAATTACCCAGGAATGGAGATGCTGGCGGATGAACAAGCAACTTTTGTTGCTAAATACTTAAAACCTTTGTTTAATGATAATAACATTCGGACAAAAATATTAGGCTATGATCATAACTGGGATAGAATTGATTATCCATTAGAAATTTTGGATAAGGCAGAAGCGGCCTTTGATGGCATAGCTTGGCACTGGTATGGTGGTAATGTAATTAATCAATCAAGAGTTGCTCTATTTTATCCAGATAAAGAAATCCATTTTACTGAGGGATCTGGAGGAGATTGGATACCAGCCTTTGAACCAGCTTTCAGTAATCTAATGAGAACAGGGATCAACATTTTTAGAAATGGTGCAAAATCTATGACGCTTTGGAATTTAGCGCTAGACGAAAATAATGGACCTACTGTTCCGGGATTTGGAAAAAGTACTTGTCGCGGCCTTGTAAAAGTGGATCAACAAACGAAAAACTATGAATTGACACTTGATTATTTTGGTCTGGCTCATTTCAGTAAATTTGTCCGCCCTGAATCTGTTCGAATTGAAAGCTCGAATGATCGGCATATCCAAAGTGTTGCCTTTCAGAATAATAATAAATCCATTGTTGTTATTTTGTTTAACGATAGTGAAAAGGATGCATCTGTTAAGATAACGATAGATACTTATTCAATGGATACAATCTATTTGTCAGCGAAAACTGCGATGACGATTAGAGAAATATCTAATAACGAGGAGTAGGCGGAAAATGATCTGTTTGAATCGTTATGTTTCTAAAAATCATGATGCGGAAAATGGGAAAATCGTCTTTGCTGGTTCTTCTTTAATGGAAGAATTTCCTTTGGAACAATTGTTTCTCGATAAAGAAATAATTGTTTATAACCGCGGAATTAGTGGAGCAACTTCTAAAGACTATCTTGAAATTTTTGATCGATTGATACTCTCTATACAACCTGTACATCTATTGATCAATATTGGGTCAAATGATCTAGCAGACGAGTGTTTTGAGGATAGTCACTTATTAGATAACTACCGCCAAATTTTCAGTAAATTGAAGAAAAGTCTACCACAATGTGCAGTTACTTTTATTAAGTTTTATCCAGTAAATACCGGAATAATGCAAGACGTTTCAAAAAAACAAGGCGAGCAATGGCTACTGCAGGCTTCAAAGTATAGAATCAATAGCCGTGTGATTGAAGCAAGTGAGAAAATCAGCAAGCTTGCCGATTCAAATGGATATGAGACGATTGAAGTCAATAATTTGCTTATAGATGAAACTAAACAGCTTGATGCTTTGAATACCAAAGATGGCATACATTTAACAGAAGCTGCATATAGAAAAATTTTCCCTTTGATATATCAACATGTGGATTTAGTACGAAAGGTGAATAAAGAAGCATCGGATGGTAAGAAATGACCATTCGATGCTTCTTTTTATGAAACACATTCCAATCTATGTAACAGGTTGATTTGAAAGCGATTTCTATAGGAATGTCCTTCAAACTTACCTATAATAAACCTACCGATAAAAAAGCAAAGGAGTATCATCAATGAAAGAAAAAATGATGGATGCGATGCAGAAGTTTTCAAAAGCCATGTTTGTACCGGTTCTGATTTTGCCAATTGCTGGGATCTTGATTGCCATTGGCAATGTTTTTACCAATGTTCGTTTGATCGAACGTTTTCCATTTTTGGATAACCCAATCACCACAGGTTTTGGCAGCATTCTCTCTGCCTCACTTTTACCGATCTTAACGAATCTCGGCATCATATTTTGTGTAGGGATCGCTCTTGGTCTGGCCAAAAAGAAAAAGGCGGAAGCGGCGTTTACTGCATTACTAGGCTATCTGGTGTTTTTATATGCCATGAACAAATTTATGGAACTTCGAGGGATGCTTGTAGCCGCCGATGCACTCCAAGGATCAGGACAAGCACTGGTTTTAGGGGTTCAAGTCTTAGATATGGGGGTATTTTTAGGGATCATCTTAGGGATCATCGTTGCATTGATCCACAACCGTTTCATCGACACTACCTTCAATAATGCTTTTCAAGTCTATGGCGGGGCTCGCTTTGTCTTCATTGTTTTGATTCCAGTTGTTGTATTGTTCGCCATCCTTTCTTCGATCGTATGGCCGGTGATTCAAACGGGGATTGATGGATTAGGCGGCATTATTCAAGAAACAGGAAACTTCGGTATCTTCTTATACGGGACGCTAGAAAGATTATTGATTCCAACTGGACTCCATCATTTGATCTATACACCATTTCTATATACTTCCCTTGGAGGCGTCGCTGAAGTTGGGGGCCAAGTCTTCGAAGGGGCTCGGAACATTTACTTTGCAGAAATTGCGGATCCGGCAGTAAAGGTTCTCTCGCAAAGTGTCATCTGGGATGCACGAGGAATTTCAAAAATGTTTGGCTTACTTGGTGCCTGTCTAGCTATGTATCAGACCGCAAAACCAGAGAATAGAGTCAAGGTCAAAGCTATTTTGATCCCAGCAGTGGTGACTTCCTTTATTGCTGGGGTAACGGAACCGATCGAATTTTCGTTTATGTTCGTTGCACCAGTTTTGTTCGTGATCCATTCCGCATTAAGTGGACTGAGTATGGTTGCATTGAATATTTTTGGCTCAAGAGCGATTGGTCCGAATGGCTTTATTGATTTCCTTTTGTATAACTTGCCGTTAGGGATTGAAAAGACTCGCTGGCCCATCTATATCGCCGTTGGCATAGTATTTTTCTTTCTCTATTATGCTCTTTTCCGCTTTTTGATTACCAAAATGAATTTGAAAACAGTCGGTCGGGAAGATGAAGGGAATGAAACAAAATTGTATTCAAAAAAAGAGTACAAAGAGAAACGGTTAGCAGGAGCTGGTGTTGGAGTGACGGCAGAAGTAATCCCTTCATCTGTACCAACGGACTCGATTTCAGCATTGATCACGAAAGGTTTAGGTGGAGACAGTAATATTAAAACGATTGACAACTGTTACACACGATTGCGTTTGAAACTAAAAAATCCAGAACTAGTGGATGAGACATTGCTAAAAGAAGAAACCCAAGCCAAAGGCGTTATCAAGAATGGTGAGAATGTCCATGTTGTTTATGGATTGACTGTACCAAAAGTACGAGAAGAATTAGAAAAGTTTCTTGGACGAGAAGGAGAGATTGAATGATGAAGAATTTTTCAGTAGTGATTGCCGGTGGAGGAAGTACCTTCACACCAGGGATCGTGATGATGCTGTTAGATAATCAAAACCGCTTCCCATTGAGAAAGCTGACACTTTATGATAATGATGAAGCGCGACAAAGAACTTTAGGTGAAGCATTGACGATCTTATTAAAAGAACAGGCACCACAGATCGAATTTTCTTATACGACGGATCCGCAAGCAGCTTTTACTGGTGCTGATTTTTGTATGGCTCATATTCGAGTAGGCAAATATGACATGCGGGAAAAAGACGAGAAGGTTCCTCTACGCCATGGTGTGTTCGGTCAAGAGACTTGCGGACCTGGCGGTATCGCTTATGGTATGCGCAGTATCACCGGAATGTTGGAAATCATTGATTATATGGAAACGTATTCGCCAGATTGCTGGATGTTAAATTATTCGAATCCGGCAGCGATTGTAGCAGAAGCCTGTCGTGTGTTGCGACCTGACGCAAAAGTGTTGAATATTTGCGATATGCCAGTGGGCACCTTGCGACGGATGTCGCAAATTATTGATAAAAATCCAGCAGACTTAGAAGTTCGTTATTTTGGCTTGAATCATTTTGGCTGGTGGACCAGCATCAAGGACAAAGAAGGCAACGAATACATCCAACAAATCAGGGAATATGTTGCACAGAATGGCTATCTCACTCAAGTTGAAGTGGACACCCAACATACAGATCCTAGTTGGCAAGAAACCCACAAAAAAGCCAAAGATCTTTTGGCTCTGACACCAGAGTATTTGCCAAATACGTATTTAAAATATTACTTATACCCAGATTACGTTTATGATCATATGAAAGAGCATCCCGAATATACGCGTTCGAATGAGGTCATGGAAGGAAGAGAAAAGCGAGTCTTCGACCATGCGAAAAAAATCATCGAACAAGGATCGGCAGAGGGTATCGCATTTGAAATCGATGCTCATGCAACCTTTATTGTGGATCTGGCACGAGCAATTGCGTTCAATACGCATGAACGAATGGTCATGATTGTTGAGAATAACGGGGCAATCGCTAACTTTCCTGATGATGCCATGGTGGAAGTTCCTTGTATCGTTGGCTCTGATGGACCAGAAGCTTTGGCACAAGGCAAGATACCATCTTTCCAACAAGCCTTGATGTTCCAACAAGTCACTGTGGAAAAATTAGTGGTGGAGGCATATGTGGAAAAGAGTTACCAAAAAATGTGGCAGGCGTTAACCCTTTCCAAAACCATTCCTAGCGCAAAAGTAGCCAAAGATCTCTTAGATGATCTGGTCTCAGAAAATGGTGATTATTGGCCGGGACTCCACTAAAATGTTTCACATGCTGAGAAACATTTCTGATCAAAAGATGTCACTTTGAAAAACCTTACAACAATTAGTGCTCATTAAAAAGTCTGAGGATGACAGAGGAGATAGAGGATCTGAATGATAAACGAGGGGAAGTGCATCTGTGGTGCAGTAGTTGATGGCTGCAAGCTGGATGTTTGCCAACCCTCTTGTCAATCATTCGGATTTTTTTGCTGGAATCACTGACATTCTAAATGTTTGTCAAGAATTCAAAGGGAGATGAGCAATGGTCTTTTTGCGGGGATCTTTTTTAAGTATGCTAAAATAGAAATGAATTAGCAGAGATAAGGGAGCGAGAGGAATGTTTTTAGGGATTGATATTGGAACGACGGCAATAAAAATCGGTTTGTTGGAAGAACGGAAAATCATTTATCAACGTTCTTTTCCTATTTATACCAAAACAGAAAAAGGTCGCACACAGTCTGCGTCAGAAATTATAGCTGTACTTTTGAAAGGGATCACGGCGATTCCCTCCTCTTTACGAGAGCAAATAACAGTGATTGGGTTCAGTACAGCGATGCATAGTCTAATGCCAGTGATAAATGAGAAATTTGAAGAAATCTATATTTGGTCAGATAATCAGGCTAGCCAAGTGATTGCAGAGTTTCGTCAATCCTCATTGTCAGAATCGTTTTATCGGCAGACTGGGACACCGATCCATGCGATGTCGCCATTTGCTAAGTTGCTTCACTTCAAATCCGCTGGCGGTTTTGATGGCAAGACGAAATGGTATGGGCTGAAAGAATTGGTGATGCTTTTATTTACCGGAGCTCCTTGGATTGACCGAAGTACTGCATCGGCAACAGGCCTCTACTCTCTTGAAGAAAAAAATTGGAGTCAAGAGATTCTTCACTATTTGGACCTTTCCATTGAACAGTTTGCGCCAATCTGTGACACGACCGATCGGTTTCCTATTGCTGCGTCCGCTGCCGCTCGCTATGGATTGAATGAAACAGTAGAGATCATGTGCGGCGCCAGTGATGGCTGTTTGGCGGCTTATGCAGGGTATGTATCGACTGGAATCAAAAATAGTTTGACGATCGGCACTAGTGCTGCTGTTCGAAAGGTGACGGATCAACCGGTGTTCGATCAGCGGCAAAATTTTTGTTATTACCTTAAAGAGGGTCAATATGTCATTGGTGCTCCGTCGAATAATGGGGGGTGCGTCCTTGCTTGGATCAAAGAAACATTGGCACAAGATCCTGACACTTTCTATGAGAGTCTCCCAAGAATCATTGAAGAAACCACAATCGGTAGCCATGGTCTGCGCTTTTTTCCGTTTATCAATGGGGAACGGGCTCCTTATTGGACATCTGATATCAAGGCGTCTTATCATGGTTTGACGATTCAACATACTCGGGCAGATATGATTCGTGGAGCAATTGAGGGGATGTTGTTGAATATTGGTGTTTTAAAAGAAATGGCAGCAATTACTGATGAAGTGACGATCAGCGGTGGCGTTTTCCAATCGAAAGCCATTGCACAATTAACAGCTGATATCTTGGGCGTGACATGTTATTTGTCACCGGCAAACGAACCAATTTTTGGTCTTTATGATCTTTATTTTGGTCATCGTTTGGCAGCAAGAGACCACTTGCAGACCATTACGCCGAATCAAAAAACGAGCGCAGCCTACGCGTCGCTCGCTGAACATTATTTTGACTAGCAGAAAAGGTTGCGGCTGAAGTATCAGCGAGATTGAACAACAAGATTGAACAACAAGATTGAACGACCTGAAAGCAACTGAATGGCTTCATTTATCGAGTAGATGCGAAGCGAGCCAGCCAGATAGCAGGGGTGATCCTAGATTTTTTTGGCTATTCCATATGTTGAAGCCCCGGACTCTTTTAGTTGATTTCGGCAGTAAATGCCTCTACGAGGTACTCCATTAGCAGTAAAAGCTTTCCGTAAAAACTCGTATATTGGATGTTCTGCGTATCATATGGTCGTTCATCAGTGACACCAAAAGAAAAATTTGCTAGTTGATGGGCTCGGTGTTCACCATTGCCGCAGAAAAGGACAGTGGGGATTTGATGATCATTCGCTAGTTGCATTTTTTCTAGCACTTTCTGTGTCTCCCCCGATTTAGAAATCGTGATCAGCATACTGATGTTGTCGATATTATTACTAATGATACCGCCGGAATCAGAAGCACTCACCAGTAAAGTTTTAATACCATTAACCAACATTTTTTTATGAAGGTATTCTGCTATGATACCAGAAAAGCCAGTGGCATAAATGGTAATGAATTTATCATTGTTTTGAGCATAAATTTCTTTGATCGCATCAATAGAGGCTGCAATGCCTTCTGTGTTGATCTGATAGTTAATGGCTGCTTCAGTGGTCATTTGACGATTCAGCCGATTTTTTAAGAAATAAAGTAATTCCAAATAGCCGGAAAAACCTAATTTTTGTGCTAATCGCACCAGTGTTGCTGGAGAAGTATAAAGCTCTTGCGCGATTTTTCGCAAAGGGACGCCTTCGATTTTGTCCGTATGAGACACCAAATAAGTGAGGATGTGCTGCTCGCTTTCGGAAATTTTTTTTCCTTTGGTCAATACATTTAAGTCCATGCTATTGCTCCTTTTCGTGGTAATATCATCATACAATGAAGAGAAACAGAAAGTAAAACTTTTTTCTTTATCCTTTTTTTAAACAACCTTCTTACACCGTCTTCGCAAGAGAAGATGGATAAGTTTGGTTGTTTATTTCATTATAAGAGATTATAATTTCTTATATAGAAAAAACAAAGGTGGAATACAAATGACGAAACCCTATGGGACTGTTTTGATTAAAGCCGCGAAAATCATGGATTATCTTGCGGAAGAACCCAACAAATCGTTGCAAGAGATTGCAGCTGCTACAGACTTAACCAATTCAACCGCGTTAAAGATTCTCGAAACATTACAGCTGATCGGCTATGTTGCAAAGGACAAGCAAAAAGAATACCGCTTAGGATCTAAACTCGTCAAATATGCCAATAAAAATATTCAAGAACTTGACTTGGTAGAGATCAGCCTGCCATTTTTGGAAGAATTGCAGGAAAAAGCCGATGAGACGATCCATTTGGGGGTTTTGACAGCGAATGAAATCTTGTATGTCAATAAACTGGAACCTCAAAATCAAACCATTCGCATGTCGTCGAAGGTGGGAATTTCAAGACCTTTATATAGCTCAGCGATGGGGAAAGCTGTATTAGCAGAATTCGATGAGACAAGCTATGAAGCTTATTTAGATGAAACACCTTTACAACCTTATACTGAGAACACCATCACGAATGTTCTTAAATTAAATCAAGAGTTAAGAGAAGTGCGTCAGCTGAAGATCGCTTTTGATGATGAAGAAATGGAGAAAGAGATTTTTTGTATCGGCGCGGCTCTTTTGAAAGATGAGGAAATTGTCGGTGCTTTCTCAGTCAGTCTGCCAAAATACCGATTGACCGAGAGCTATAAACAAACATTGCTTCAAGAAATACGTGCCACAAAAGATAAAATCGAAGCAGCCATTTGAAATACTTTTGGAAACCCCTTGCAAAAGAAAAAAGACCAGGTATAATAAAGATAAGATTTCTTTATAATAAAACTTAATTTCCAAATAGGAAATTAAGAACGGAGGGGTTTATGAAAAAAGTAGAGCGATTATCAAAGTTAAAAGCCTGTGGAATCGTTGCAGTCGTTCGAGGCACCACAAGGCAAGAAGCGCTGGAAGCTAGTCGTGCCATCGTCCGAGGCGGTATTAAAGGAATTGAATTGACCTTCACGGTTCCGCAAGCTGCTGAAGTGATTGCAGAGTTAGTCAATGACTATCAAGAGGACCAAGAAGTGATCATAGGAGCTGGCACGGTACTTGACGCAGTGACTGCCCGCTTAGCGATTATGGCTGGCGCAGAATATATCGTCAGTCCGACATTTGATCGCGATACAGCTGAGATTTGTAATTTGTATCAAGTACCTTATTTGCCAGGCTGTATGACGATCACTGAAATGAAAGAAGCCTTGAAATCAGGCGCAGACATCATCAAGCTGTTTCCAGGAAGTGCCTATGGTCCTAGTATCATTTCCGCTTTCAAAGCACCATTGCCCCAATTGAATATTATGCCTACTGGCGGAGTCAGCTTGGAAAATATGTCTGAGTGGTTCAATGCCGGAGTGGTCGCTGTTGGTGTCGGTGGTAATTTGTTAGCGCCAGCTGCTAGTGGTGATTTCGAGAAAGTGACAGCGGTTGCTTCACAATATGTGGCCAAGTTAAATGACATTCGAGGTAACTGAGATGACTAGAATTATTACCTTAGGCGAGATTATGTTGCGCTTATCGACTAGTTCTGGTGTACGCTTGGAGCAAAGCGGACGTTTTGCTGCACACTATGGCGGTGGTGAAGCAAATGTTGCTATCTCTTTAGCTAACTATGGGCACGACGTCTCTTTTGCAAGTAAAGTCCCGGCAAATGATCTCGGAAAAGCTGTTACCCATCATTTACGCAATTACGGAGTGGATTGCAGTCTGCTTCTAAGCGGTGGTCCCCGGCTGGGAACTTACTATATGGAATCTGGAGTAGGAGAACGTGCAGCAAAAGTCATTTATGACCGTGCAGGGTCAAGTTTTGCGGAAATCAAGACCAATGAATGGTCAGAAGCGATCTTTAAAGATGTCGCACTTTTCCATGTATCCGGCATTACACCAGCGTTATCCGAGACGTGGCGGGATTTGACCCTTTCACTTGTTAAGCGTGCGAAAAAAGCAGGTTGCAAAATCAGTTTCGATATCAATTATCGTGGCAAACTGTGGACGACAAATGAAGCCGCCGCCTTTCTAAAGGAAATCCTTCCTTTGGTCGATTATTGTTCGGCGGGCAAGTTGGATGCACAAGTTTTTATGGAGATTCCAGCCTATACAGGGCAAGGAAATGAGTTGCTGTATTATTACCAACAAATGAACCAGCGTTATCCGAATATTGAACTGTTTTATTCGACAAAACGAGAAGTGCTTTCCGCCAGTGCTAATACATTGATGGGTACTCTTTGGCATAACGGCCAATATGCAGCTTCTCAAGAACACCGCATCGATCCTATTGTTGATCGAGTAGGCGGAGGGGATGCTTTTTGTGCAGGCGTCCTGCATGGCATTCTAAGTGGGTATTCCTCTCAGGAAACCATTGACTTTGCTACCGCAGCATCTGCATTAAAGCACACGATTCATGGAGATTGTAATCAATTTACAGAAGCGGAAGTAGCTGAATTTTTAGCAGCCGGATCTGGAAAAATCATTCGCTAGGAGGAACCAGCATGCAAGAAATGGAAACCCGTTATACACACAGCCCAGCAGATATTCGACACTATAGTACCGAACAATTACGCAATGAATTTTTGGTAGAGAAAATTTTTGTACCCGGAACGATCCAGTTGACTTATACCCATAATGATCGCATGATCTTTGGCGGAGTAACGCCTACGGATCAACCATTAGAGATTCAATTGAGCAAAGAGTTAGGCGTAGAATACTTTTTGGAACGCCGTGAACTAGGTGTGATCAATATTGGCGGTGCAGGAACCATTGAAATTGACGGCACCAAAGAAGACATGAAAAAGCAAGACGGATACTATATCGGAAAAGAAACGAAACATGTAGTCTTTTCTTCAAAAGATCCAAATGATCCGGCGAAATTCTATGTATCCAGTGTACCGGCACATCATAAATACCCGAATGTAAAAATCAGTATCGATCAGGTCAAACCAATGGAAACAGGTGAAGGCTTGACGCTGAATGAACGGAAGATTTATCAGTATATTCATCCGAATGTGTGTGAAAGTTGCCAGCTGCAAATGGGGTATACGATTTTAGAACCAGGTAGCGCTTGGAATACGATGCCTTGTCATACCCATGAACGCCGTATGGAAGCCTATGTTTATTTTGATTTCGCCAATGAGGACACAAAAGTTTTCCATATGATGGGTAAACCAGATGAAACCAAACATTTAGTAGTCGCAGAAGAGCAAGCAGTCATTTCCCCAAGTTGGTCGATCCATTCTGGAGTCGGAACAAGCAACTATTCCTTTATTTGGGCAATGTGCGGGGAGAACATCACATACACAGATATGGACATGGTTCCCATGGATGAGTTGAAATAATAAAAGAAAGAAGGATGAAGATGGATTTTTCAATGGATCACTTTCGTTTAGATGGCAAGATTGCCTTAGTTACCGGCGCAGTTTATGGGATTGGCTTTACGATCGCCCAATCTTTGGCAGCAGCTGGTGCAACGATCGTCTTTAATAATTTAACACAAGAATCAGTCGATGAAGGCTTAAAAAATTATCAAGCAGCCGGCATCAAAGCCCATGGCTATGTCTGTGATGTCACCGATGAAGCAGCAGTCAATGAAATGGTCAAAACCATAGAGGAAGAAGTAGGTGTCATTGATATCTTAGTCAACAATGCAGGGATCATCAAACGGATCCCAATGTTGGAGATGTCAGCCGCTGATTTCCGTCAGGTAGTTGATGTTGATTTGAATGCGCCATTCATCGTTTCTAAAGCCGTTTTGCCTTCCATGATCAAAAAAGGACATGGCAAAATTATCAATATTTGTTCTATGATGAGTGAACTTGGCCGCGAAACCGTTGCTGGTTATGCAGCTGCTAAAGGTGGGCTTAAAATGCTAACCAAAAACATCTGTTCTGAGTTTGGTGAAGCAAACATTCAGTGTAACGGCATTGGCCCTGGTTATATCGCGACACCGCAAACTGCACCCTTAAGAGAGATCCAACCAGATGGATCTCGTCATCCCTTTGATCAGTTCATTGTGGCAAAAACGCCAGCAGCGCGTTGGGGAGAGCCCGTAGACTTAGCCGGTCCTGCTGTCTTCTTGGCTTCTGACGCTTCCAATTTTGTCAACGGACATGTTCTCTATGTGGACGGTGGTATTTTGGCTTATATTGGCAAACAGCCTGAGTAATCCTCCTAAGTTCCTGATTTCTAAAACAGGCGAACTTAGCAATCAAAAAAGCTCCTATTCTTCGCACATCCTCAATGGATTTTGCAAAGAGTAGGGGTTTTCTTTGTCGAATTTTCCGATAAAAAAATGAATGGAAGAACCTCTTCTCTGAGAAGGCGGATCGTGGTTCTAGCCAAGTTCGATCAAGAAGAAGGGGGGGAGCCGCTTACTAAAGAACAAACAGTTAGTTTTCTTGCAGCTTTGCTCTAGTTTTTTTCTTTATTTGATAAATTTTTTAGACTATTCAATTGTCAGTGGATATGAGTAAATAAATTAGGGGTTCTATCGATTTTCCACTAAATCAATTGATAGAAAGAACAAATTAAATTAGGAGGATTAAGATGAAAAAATGGTTTCTAGTAGCAATGCTATTTATTTGTAGTGTCTTTGTTAGTACGCAAAAGGCAGCTGCCCAAACGGAGGGCTCGATCACAGATTCCTCTTATTATCGCAACGCTTTAACCGAGAAGATTCCTGCAGATCATGCTTTTATTATGAGAAATGGTGAATCAACCACGATAGAAAAAGTGTCTGGAGTCGTGAATAGTGAAAGAATAGTTACTGGGATTAATTCTGTAAAAGAGAGCGCTGCTCTGATAAGAAATGTTGGGTATTATCAAGGGCATCCGGTCAATGTCAAGGTGACTGTCAAGATGTTGGAACCTTCAGGTGCGGATATGCTTATCACGAAAAACGAATTTCTAAGATTGAAAATATGGGCAAATGGTACCTCAGAAATCACCTATGAATTTTTAGACGATAAGATGCAGCCAATTCAACTAAAGACGACTTTTAATGAAATGGGTTTGAACAAATGGAAAGACATACGAATTCCTCAGGCTGCTACTGCCATAGAACATATCTTTGCTGCTCCCGATTCCACGATCCAATACAGCGAAGACGAGCAAGGCACTTTGACGTTAAAAGGACAAGGAAACGCAGATAATTGGTCAGATGATGCTTGTAAACTGGCAATCACAACAAAATCTATCTCGAAGTTTCAGTTTATTGTCAAAAATAATGACTCAAGATCTTCTATCGCTGGGATATCTGAATTAAAGTATTTATCCGTTTTTTTCCCAGCAGTTGAATTTCCTTATGCCTATCCACAAACACTAGCCACTCAGAACATCGAAAACAATGAAGTGATCACTCGTTTCCAACAAACAGTTCCTTACACTGAAACAAACAATTCTCGAACAACTTTATCTTACAGAATCGAAAATCCAGATCAAAATCAGTTTCAATTAAAAGGAGTCGAGATCAAAGATTTTTCTGGAACGGATCGAACAAATTGGTTTGACCAGACCATCGATGATGAGGGGAATTTGCTTGTTCATGCAAAAGCTTCTACACTAAAAAACCGGGCCTTTTATGACAATAGTTATCAGTTTACCATTCACCACACCTTTACTGGAAGTGCAGAACAACCGGTCGATCCTGCACTGATCGAGAATGACTGTTTTCAACTTCAACCAATTCTTTATGAAGATATTGGTGATGGTGAACAGTTAATCGGAAAACTTTCTGCGTCCATTTACTACTATAACGAAGTGAAGATCAAATTTGTTGATGAAAACAATCAACCGCTCTTAGATTCGGGGGAAATCAGAGGGCTGATCACCCATTCTGTTGATTTATCTTCGTTCTATCCCACCATTACTGGGTACTATCCGATCCGAGAAGAAAAAGACCACATCATTGTCATGCCAGATTCTCAAGAAGTTTTCCATCGTTACAAAAAAGGTGTCCCACTACTCTTTACATTAAAAGACCGACAACAAAGAATCGTGATTCCACGCTTTTCTAAAGAAGTCAAGTTATCTTATGACCTTTCCCATGACAGCCATCAAAGCGTCCAAGTTGTTGCCCAATATGGAGAGAAAAAACAGGTGCTAAGAAACTATGATGTGGGAAATACACAAACGGAAGACTCGGTCGTTTTCGAAGTACCAGAAGAATGGCTTAATAAAGAGGTAAAATTATATCTAGAGAATAAAGAGGGGGATCAATCAGCAGCAGAAACTCGCGTGTTTGTTCCTGAGTCAGGACCAAGGCTGCAAGTGCCGGCAGTCTTATCTTTTGGAACACACCCTATTCCAGCTTTTAATCAGTATCTTTTTGCTGAAAGTCAACCAATCAAAGTGGAAGATAACAGTCGCTTAGAAAAAAGCAAATGGACAGTGAAAGTAAAAATCGATACGCCGCTTAAAAACAGTCAGCAACAAGAGCTGCGAGATGCGCTGATTTTTGTTGATAAAACAGGGGATATTCTCTTGTCGGACAAAGCACAGCCGGTCTGGGAAGGCAGTGGATCCGCCACATTAGCTGAGAATCGATTGAAGCTGTTATTGCGACCAACGGATCATGTCGGGGAGTATCACGGCTCGCTGGTTTGGATGTTTGAAGATGCGCCTCAGTAAAAAAATTTTCTATCCGTAAAGTTCAACCTTTTTTCATAATAAAACAAAGTAAGAAACAAGCCCTTAATTCACTAAGGCTGCGACATCCACATAGCTGAAATAAACAAGCAACGTGTTTTTCTCCCTTTGGAAACACGTTGCTTGTTGTTGATTGGTAAACAAAGAATTCTAACCGAATTACAGCAATATCTCACTGCTGAGAGAAAGATTCGCTTCTTTGATTGCTTGACAAATCAAGCGAGCAACGATTAAAGCCCCTTGATCATTCAAGTGAGTATTGTCACTGATACCTTCGGGATAATTCGGATATTCGTTTTTTGAAAGATGCAAAAAAAACTGGCGAGCTTGCCTAGTTGCAAATGTGGAAAAATAGTTTTGCGTCATCGTGAATATATCCAGACAAGGAATCTCAAAGGCAGCAGTAAAATCTCTCATAGCTTCTGGATAAGGTCACGCGGCTAGGGGATTCAAGTCATTATGCTGATGGAACTTCAAGCGAGTGATAGAAGTCAGTAAAACTGGATTTGCTTGCTTTTTTGTGCAACAGCAATAAACTGTGCTAAATTTTCTTGATGTTCTTTTGGCGTCGTTCCTCGTTCAGGATCTGTTTTCTGGTCGTTGTGGCCAAACCGAATCAAGAAATAGTCTCCGGGTATAAGCTGCTCGTCGGCTGCTAAGAGGCGTTTTTCTTGAATGAAGCTTTTGGTTGAACGTCCATTCATAGCTAAATTAATGACCGTAACCTCTGGGGAGAGGAAGGTTGGTATTTTTCTTTCCAGCCAGTTTCCGGACCCTTGTAAGTCATTTTAGTTGCAGCAGTTGAATCACCGGCAATAATTAGTTTAACCATCATCCACCTCTAAAAATCAAAATAATCCGCTGCATTTTGGTAACAGATACCTTCAACAAATTCTTTTAACTGTCTGGTATCACTTGGTGCTTCGCCGCGAAGAATGAGTTCTCCCAACCATTCACAAAAAACTCTTCGGAAATATTCATGTCTGGTATACGAAAGAAAACTACGGGAATCAGTCAGCATACCAACAAAATTTGCTAACACGCTACCATCTGCAAACTTCGTCAATTGCTGACGCATGCCGGCACGGGTATCGTTGTACCACCAGCCAGAACCGAGTTGAAGTTTGTTGTTGCCTTCTTTTTGATAACAGCCCATCAGCGCTACCAGCACATCATAATCATTTGGATTCAATGAATACAAAATCGTTTGCGGAAGAGCCTCTTTCCTCTCCGCAGCATCCAGTAATGCTTGAAGTGGGCTAGTGATCGGCTGATCGTTGATGCCGTCATAACCTGTGTCAGGTCCCAATTGATTGAGCATATTCGTGTTGCAGTTTCTATAAGCATGAAGATGCAGTTGCATTGTCCAGCCATGGTTGTGATATTGTTCAAATAAATGAAGCAAGAGGGCAGAGCGATAGACTGCTGCTTCTGATTCTGTAATGACTTCCTGATTTCTCGCTTTTTCAAAGATAGCTTGAGGAGACACGCTGTTTTCTAGGAAATGCAAGTGATCCAATGCGTGATCGGATAAACGACAATTCATTTGGTGAAAAAAAGTAATTCGGCAGTCAAGTGCTGTTAACAAGTCTTCATAGCTATCGATCCTGTGGCCAACAACTGTTGCTAATTGATCGATATAGTCGTTAAATCCACTTTGTTGGATATTTAAGGCTTTATCAGGACGAAAGGTTGGTAATACCCGAAAGCGGCTTTCTTCGTTAGCCAATTTGCGATGAAATGCTAGTGAATCTGTCGGATCATCGGTGGTACAAATGAGTTGCACATTGCTGTTGGCGATGATTTCTCTTCTGCTAAAGGTCTTTGATTGCAATTTTTGGTTGACGATTTGCCAGATTTCTGGCGCGTTTTCTTCATTAATCATCAGATCGACACCAAAGAAACGTTTTAACTCCAAGTGGGTCCAGACGTAAAGGGGGTTGCCGATAATTTTAGGAACTGTCTGGCACCAAGCAATAAATTTGTCATAATCCGCTGCTTCGCCAGTAATCAACGATTCATCTACTCCGCATGCCCGCATCAACCGCCATTTGTAGTGGTCACCGGCCAACCAAGCTTCGGTGATATTTCGGAAAGGATGATCATCATAAATCTCTTGGGGATCTAAATGGCAGTGGTAGTCAATGATCGGCATTTTCTTGGCGTATTGATGATACAAATCTTTGGCAAAGTCATTCGTTAGTAAAAAATCATCATTTAAAAACATTGGCTTCCTCTTTTCTTCGTTTATAAAGTGACACCATTCTTGAAGATGGCGATTTCTCGAACGTTATTTGCTTCATTACGGGTTTTGGTCCCACTAGCGACCGCAATGATCGCTTGAATAAAATCAGCGAGAACGTCTTCCATTGGTTCATATAATAACCGACCTGCATTGAAATCCATCCAATGGGGTTTCTTCTCGAATAATTCTTGGTTGGTGGCAACTTTCATCGTAGGGACAAAGGCACCAAAGGGGGTTCCTCGTCCTGTCGTAAATAAGACCAACTGACAATCAGCCGAAGCGAGAGCAGAAGCAGCCACTAGGTCATTACCAGGTCCTTCAAGAAGACTGAGACCGCTTTCGCGGATTTTATCTCCGTATTTCAAGACGTCGACGACCGCAGAGGTGCCGGATTTTTGCGTGCAGCCTAAAGACTTATCTTCCAATGTGGTGATTCCACCCGCTTTATTGCCTGGAGAAGGATTCTCATAAACAGGTTCGCCATACGAAAGAAAATAATCTTTAAAGTCATTGATCAGATGAAGAATCTTTTCAAAAGTTGCTTGGTCTTTGGCACGAGACATCAATACTTGCTCGGCACCAAACATTTCCGGTACTTCCGTCAACACAGTGCTGCCACCTTGAGAAACCAAGAAATCTGAAAATGCTCCTAATAACGGGTTGGCAGTGATACCAGAAAATCCATCTGAGCCGCCGCATTTTAAGCCAACTTTTAATTCACTTAAAGGCACATCTTCCCGCCGGTCGTCTTTGGTAGCTTGCAGCAATTCGTGCAATAATGCTTCACCCGCTTCGATTTCATCTTGGCTTTCTTGAGCGACTAAGAATTTGACACGATCTGTGTCGTAATCGCCTAGCTTTTCTTTAAATTCAGCGACCGTATTATTCTCACAACCGAGACCAAAAACGAGCACCCCACCAGCATTTGGGTGTTGCACAGCATCGATCAAAATTTGCCGGGTGTTTTGGTGATCTTGCCCTAATTGCGAACACCCGTAAGGATGTTTGAGAATCGTGATCGAGTCAAAAGTTCCTAAGTCGGGATGACTTTGTTTGAAATTTTCGACGATGATCTCAGCGATTCCATTGATACAGCCCACTGTGGGTACGACATACAAATCATTACGAATCCCGACTTTGCCATTTTTTCTCCGGTAGCCTTTAAAAGTCAATTGACTTTTTGGATACACTACTGGTTGTAGGTTCGGCTCATAGGTATAAGCCAGCGTTCCTGAAAGATTGGTCTTGACATTGTGGGTATGTAGCCACTGTCCAGCTTTTACATCGGACAAAAGATGACCAATAGGGTAACCATACTTGATGACGTGATCGCCTTTATTCAAATCAATAAGTGCGATCTTGTGACCTTGAGGAATCTCCTCTGTAAAACTATAGGATCGCCCTTCAAATGTAAGCTGTGTCTCTTTCGTGATTGCATGCAAAGCAACCGCAACATTGTCTTTTGGATGCAATTTGAGAAAATCGGTCTTGTTTTTTATTTCTGTCATAATCATTCCGCCTTTTTTTGAGTCGGCTCATTTTTTAATGAGTCAACGAGGTATCGAGAACCCTTGTTTGAAAGTAGCACTACCATTTGTGAAACTTCTTTGTTGAACACGCTCAAGTCCACTCCCCATAACTTTTCTTGTCCTAGAATAAAACTGACTTGTTCAGAAGAGTCGAGGGCGCGTGCCTTTTCAAAGAGAGCTAGCACAGCTTCATCGTCTTGACAATCGGTCGTTAAATACAAGTAAATCAGTCCGGCTAATGATGCAAGGATTCTTGGCGGCAGTAACTGTTGCTGATGATGACGGAGCAACAACGGCAAGAGACGTGCTTTAAATTTTGAGACGCTATTCAAGGCGATCGACTGCAGTTGATGATGAACATAAGGATTTTTAAACCGTTCTTTGATCTGTTCCGCATACTGGATCAATTCTTCTTGCGGCAGGTCTAGCATGGAAATCAGTTCCTCACTGAATAATTCATCAATGAAGCGTGTAAAATCTGGATCAAGCATCACCTCTTCAACCGTTGCCAAACCAGCTAGAAGGGCCAGAGGGACCATGGCTGTATGAGGGCCATTCAAAAGATGCACCTTCCGTTCACGATAGGGGGTCAGGTCTTTAGTAAAGATTACATTCAAACTCGCAGCTGGCAATGGAAGTTTCTGAGATACGGTATGCGATGGGTCTTCGATCACCCACAACATGAATGGTTCGGCAGTGACCATCAAACGGTCCTCATACCCGTGTAATTGATTCAACTCCTCTGCTTTTGAATAGGGGTAGCCAGGAACGATTCGGTCGACTAAACTACAGCAGAAAGTGTTTTCATTTTCTAACCAGGTATGAAAGCTGTCCTCCAGTTGCCACAGTGAGCAATATTGTTGGATACACGCTTTTAATTTTTCTCCATTTCGATCGATCAACTCACAAGGAATGATCGTGTAACCTGATTTATCGGCTTGGTATCGTTGATAGAGCAGCGCAGTTAATTTAGCCGGAAAACTTTTTGGCGGCATATCTGTCCGTTTATCTTGAGGATCAAAGGCAATTCCTGCTTCAGTCGTATTGGAAACAATGATGTCCAAGTCATCAATTTCAGCTAGAGCTAAATAATCCTGCCATTGTTCATAGGGATTCAATACGCGGCTAATCGTCGTGATGATCTCAGAGGTTTGGACAGGACGGCTGTCTGCTAATCCTTCTAAAATTACCGTATACAAATGATTCTGCTCCGCCAATAGAGATCCTAGACCTTGTTGAATTGGTTGGACTACTACAGCGCTGCCATTGAAGAGACCTTGCTTATTCATCTGCTGTAGCTGCCAGTTAAAAAAGCCTCGCATAAAGTTTCCTTCGCCGAATTGAATCACTTTTTCCGACTTGCGAGTAGGATGAGTCATTTCAGTTATTTTTTTCATTGTAACCTCCAATATTCATTGATTTATAATGAACGTCTGCCATTTTGCACACGTTAACATTTTTGGCAACAGCCAAAAGCATTCAAGAAGCGAATGCTAGAGGGAATCTCTGATTGTTAGTTCTGTATCTAAAAGGTATTGTTTTTGTGAAACAGAGCCGTTGATTGAATCTAGAAGCAGTTGTGCCCCAAGCTGACTCATTTCAAAAACGGGCTTGCTAATGGTTGTCAACGGGGGATTCGTATATTTTGAAAACGGGACATTGTCAAATCCAATAATGGCGATATCGGCAGGGATTGCAAGGCCATATTCAAGACAAGTGTTGATTGCGCCAATGGCCATGTCATCGTTGGAACAGAAAATCACTTCTGGCGGCTCTGCAAGTTCCAGTAATTGTTTGGCACATTTTCGACCGCTCTCGATAGAATAGTCTCCAGTGACAGCGTATTCTGTTGGAAACGCTAGCCCGTGCTCAGTAAGAGCCCGCATGAAACCTGTCTTACGCTCTATACTGGAACGAAAAGTTGGCTTGCCTTCAATGATCGCAACTTTCTTATAGCCTAACTGAATCGCGTAGTCAATGGCTTGATAAACGCCTTGCGCATCATTGCTTGTGACATTTAAAAATGATGGTCTATCCATTTGTCGATTGAGAACGACCACTGGCAAATCTAAGTGACTGATTTCTTCGATGAAAGTGTCATCTTGATCACTTTGACTCATAACGATGATGCCATCCATCCTTGGCAAGTCCTCAACTGGACTGGTAAGGGTCGTCATATCGTGGACCGCTAAGCGATACTCTGGCGGTAGTGTGGTATTGATTCCCTTGATCACTTCAACCAAAAAGCGATCCGATGTACCTGCCGACAAATTAGAAAAGTAAAGGCCAATAATATACGACTTCTGATTGACTAGACTTTTGGCATTGACATTCGGCGTATAATTTAAAGAACGCGCAATGTCACCAATTTTCTTTTTTGTGGCTGGCTTGATTAGTGGACTGTCATTTAACGCTCTTGAAACCGTGGTATGGGAGACGCCTGCGATTTTTGCAATATCTTTGATAGTGACCATATGTATCCCTCGACTTTCTCATTGGTTTTAGCATATATCCTAAAGAGAGGAATGTCAATATATCAATAATGCACACGTTAACTTTTTTCTATAGACCTGTGTTCATGTGAATTTTTTTATGCTAGAATGGACATATCTTAAGAAATGATTTTGTCAGTAATTACAGGAGGAATCCCATGAAAAGGGTAGGGGCTATTCAGAAACATTCAACCTTTTTTATAACATTTTCCTTCCATTTTCTATAATTGGAAACGTTTTAATAATAGGGTTTGGAAGTTTCATTTATCATCGCACGTATAAGGATATTCAGAAAACATTGGTCCAAAATCAGCAAAATTTCGTTCAGCAAGTCAAAGGAAATCTCGATCAAAAAATTCAGATCGCTTTAAAGGATTTGCACAGCTGTGCAAACTAGCCTTTTAATAGAACCTTTAAAGAAGGAAGGGAAAAAGAATGGAAATTAGTATTGACATCAACGATTATTTAAATGAAAAGTCAGTGACAGCAACAATCCAAGGGTATATCGATCAGCTTCATCAGGCAGGAGGAGGGAGGCTGATGTTTGCCTCGGGGGTGTATCCAACAGGTTCACTGATGTTAAAAAGTAATGTTGAACTCCATCTACAACCGGGAGCTGTTCTTCGATTCTCGGATGATCCCAAAGAGTATCCAGTGGTGGTTTCGCGTTGGGAAGGGGTGAAACGGGAAGTCTATGCTTCTTGTATCTATGCCGACGGTGCCGAAAATATTGCAATCACAGGTTTTGGCACGATAGATGGTCAAGGTCAGAAATGGTGGGATGTCTTTCGCAATCATCCAGAGCAGTTAGAATATCCGCGACCAAAACTGATCAGTTTTGATTCCTGTCAGCAAATCACATTGCGAGATGTTAGTTTGGTTAATTCTCCTAGCTGGACAGTCAATCCAATCTTATGCCAAGACATCACTGTGGATAATATTAAGATCAAAAATCCTGCAGACTCGCCAAATACTGATGGCATTGATCCGGAGTCTTGCAAAAATGTTCGTATCAGCAATTGTTTGATCGATGTAGGGGATGATTGTATTGCCATTAAATCAGGAACAGAAGAGACAAAAGAACGCGTTTCCTGTGAAAATATCACGATCAGCAACTGTCAAATGCTCCATGGTCATGGTGGGGTCGTTTTAGGAAGCGAAATGAGCGGAGATATTCGCAATGTGACCATCTCAAATTGTATATTCCAAGACACCGATCGCGGCATTCGTTTGAAATCTCGTAGAGGACGCGGCGGGGTTATTGAGGATATTCGAGTGAACAACCTAATTATGGACAATGTGATTTGCCCATTTACGCTGAATTTGTATTATTTTTGTGGTCCCAAAGGAAAAGAAAAGTATGTTTGGGATAAAAATCCTTACCCAATCTCTGAGGAGACTCCTCAGTTTAGGAGAATTCATTTTGCCAATATCTCCGCGCGAAATGTTCATGCTGCTGCTGGTTTTATTTATGGTTTATCTGAACAATTCATTTCAGATATCTCGTTTCATGAAGTAGCAATTTCCATGGCAAAAGAGCCCATACCCGGAAAACCAGCTATGATGACTGGAATGGAAGAGATGACCAGTCAAGGATTCTATATTGGCTGTGCTAAAAATGTTCATTTTGACCGTTTAGAATTAGTCGATGTTGAACATGCCTTCCATATCGAGAATAGCCAGGGGATTGAAGTTGACCGTTCCCAAGAAAATGGTAAGCCTCTCGTGCTTCATGGTGATTTTTCGTGAAACAGCGGCAAACGTTGCAAAGGTTTGGATCATTTCATAGAAAGGAACCAATAGTTCTTGTAAGAAAGTTCTTTTATGAGAAAACGATTGTCTCGAAAAGTTTTTGTTAGAACTCAATTAACAAGAACCAGTGTCGGCTTATTTTTGCCTATCCTTATGAGAAAAAGCTAGTGCCGTTTGTTCTTTTCAACCACTCTCATGGAGGCAGTTTTTCTATTGGCAAAGAAGAATTACGCAGTAGCAGTCACTATTTGCAGCCAGAAAGTTTTTTAGAAACATTGATCGCTGAGGGCTATGCAGGTGGAGCAATCGATATTTGGGAATTTGGTGAGAGAAAACATGGTGAAAGTACGGTGTTTTAAAATTTTCGTTCATAGGACAAACCACTCTGGACCACCATACTCAATAACAATCAACAGTTCTGAATCTACAATAATGCGTATTGATGGATCAGAAAGTAAATCAGATATAAAAACGGCTGGCAGCCTAGAGGGGGCTTGCCAGCCGTTTTATATCGTCTGTGTTTTATAAGAACTTATTATAATAGAGAAGCCAACTACGTCAAAAAGGGTTTCCGAAAAAACAATTATCAAGCTGAAAGTGGTAAAATAATGCGAATGCTGCTTAATTTCAATAAGGAAGGATTTTTGAAATGGAAATTAAATTTTTGCAAAAAGATCAACCAAACTGGTTGGCTTATGCGGATCAAATTGCCAGCGTCGATTGGAAAGCTGCTGCATTTGTAGCAAATAAGATGCGTCAGAGAAGCTATAACGACTGGGAAGGCGTTTTTGTGGCTGTTGCCCACAATCAATTAGCTGGATTTTGTACGATCGTCAAAGAGGATATTGTCCCTCTTCAAGTCGCTCCTTTTATTGCGACCGTGTATGTTGCTCCCAGCTATCGCGGCAATCATCTTAGTCAGCAATTGGTAGCTGCTGCAGAACGGCGCTTGCATCAGATCGGTTTTGATACGATCTATATTGTCACTCAGCTGACAGGTTTGTATGAAAAATTGGGCTATCAACAAATTGAGACAGCCACCGATCGCTTTGGGAGAAGGATGCGTGTTTTGGCAAAAAATGAAGAATTCTGCTAGTCAAGCAAATCTCTTTACTTACTTTAAGTTAGTGTTATTATTAAAGTAACAAGTCATCCATTCGAGATGAGAAAAGGAGCAGAAACAATGACGGTGATTATTCCAGAATTTCAACTTCATGAACAGACTCAAATTGGGAAAGTTGTCTTAAAAGTAGCCAACTTAGAAAAAATGATTGCTTTTTATACTCAAGTGATCGGACTATCATTGATCGAAAAAAAACAGCAGACAGCTCGCTTAGGTACGGCAGAGAAAATACTGCTTGAATTGATCAAAGTCGAAAATCCATTGCCTCTCACAAGGAAAACAGGACTGTTTCATGTCGCTTTCCTTTTGCCGACTCGCAAAGATTTAGGCAATACATTGATCCATTATTTGCAAAGCAATGCACCGATCGATGGCGCCAGTGATCATGGCTACAGCGAAGCATTGTACTTAACAGATCCCGAGGGGAATGGGATTGAAGTGTATCGTGATAAACCAAAATCTGAATGGGATATTCGAGAAGATGGCGAAATTGTTGGAATTACAAAAGAAATGGATGCAGAGGGGGTTGTCGCAGCAGCAGACAGCCAACAATCAAGTTTCCCCACAGGTACTATTGTGGGACATGTTCATTTAAAAGTTGCTGATTTAGCCCAGACAGAAACTTTTTATACCCAAGTCGTAGGACTGAGCTTAAAAAATAATTTTGGGAACCAAGCAAAATTTTTTGCGGCAGGAGATTATCATCACCATATTGGCTCGAATACTTGGATGGGCAAAGGTGTGACTCCTATGGCAGACAATGATCTAGGATTGGCTTATTATACCTTTGTGCTCCCAGACAAAGAAGCCTTTGAGTCATTGCTCACGCATCTTGAGAAGGAAAATGTATCCCTTACTCTTGAATCAAGTAGGCGTTTGGCTTTATTGGATCCAAATGGCATCCAAGTCAAAATGGAATACTAGGTAAAAATGATAGCTTTTGATGTTTTTGAATCCTTGATAGCAGTTTCAGTCTAAAGACGGATGGGGAAAGATCGGCTTTATGAGATACTTGGCATATCAAAAAAGGAGTGCAGGAACATGAAATGGTGGCATCTGATGAATACGCTATGGGTTTCATTGATTTTAACTAGTTTGTTGGTACTATTTGTTCAAGACCCATTTATGACTAATTATGGCATCGATCCAATGGCGAAATTTGCTTACTTGGCATTGATTGGTATTCTTGCGATTGGATTATATGGCGTCCAATCCGTCTGGAAACATCAATTAATGAAAGTATCAATGACAAAAAAATAAGCGGGGACCCGTCAGTGGGTCCTTTTTTGTTTTTGAAAGTCAGTAGCGGATGTGAAGCAAAAAATACCTTTTAGATGATAGTTTGCCGGGCAGCAAGTTTTGTGCACATTGATGAGGGGTGACTGGCGGGTTTGACAAAATAGATGCCAGTAAAAAGTATCAGGGCTGTGCGGATTGATTCCAGCACAACCCCATGAAAATCAGGAGATATCTATGATCTGATAAGAAAAGCCATTGACCGTTAAAAAGTTGAATACATCCTTGGTAGCAAGGAAGATCGTCTTGGTATTTGTATTAGGATGGAAACTCATTCGTGGTTCTTTAGTGATTTCGCGCTCAAAGAAAATCTGAATATCTCGCTCCGAATTGCTTAAGAGCCCAAATATGGAGACAACGCCAGGTGGCAAGTGCATTTTTTTCCTCAAAAGATCAGGAGAAGCTAATTTGACTCGTGATTCACCAGTGATTTCTTTGAGCAGATTTAGATCAAGCCGTTTTTGATCGTCCATTATTAGGAGATAATAGGCGGTCTTTTTTTTATTGATTAAAAACATCGATTTTGTTCGAACCCCATCAATTCCAGCAATAAAGCTATCTGCTTCCGCAGTTGTACTTGCAGGCGGGTGTTCGATCACTTCAAAGGAAATGTTCAAGTCGGTCAGTCTTGCAGCAACAGATTCAAAAGGATCCAATATGATCAACCCCTAGTCTCTTTTTTATTACTATATCATAGGTATAAGTTTTAAAATGCCTATTCAATCGCATGAAAGATAGAGAGAGTAACAAAAAAGCAGCTTAGCTGCTAGTGTAGGTCGTTAACTTTAGTGATCGAAATCTGAAAACAGATCTGAAAAACTTTCTCATAAAGAATTGAGGAGCAAAGAGATTTCGTCATGCGCATGGATCGAGCGTCTGTCAGTGAGCAGAAGCTGCTTTTTACAGGCTGATTCTGCCATTAGTTGTCAAAATAACCCCATTTGCTTGATAAAGAGCAAGTAAGCGTCTCGTTACCAAATTATTTTTCCAAAGATTCATAAGCAGAAAGTTACTGAGATTCTTCGGCTGCAAGTTTGAGACCAAATTTAGAGATCACCCACAGTAGAACAGCAGCAATCAGGGTACCAACAAATCCAAAAAACATGTCTAGGGGATCGGGGGTATTCATAACGCCTAATACCGTTTCGCTTAATAAATTGGCAATCAGCAAGAAAATAGTCAATCCGAGAGTATAGGTGAATTTGACGCCCATCAATAACCAAAAATACCCTAGCAGACCAATGATCAAGCTAATAGAGAAATTGGAAATGTGTAAATAAAAGTCGGGGTAAATCGCTGTAAAAAAGGTTATATCTAGATATTTTGATAAATAGGCAAATAGTGCCAAAAAAATCAGTAGTAAATAGAGTAAAGATGCCCAAACTTTTGGGTAATAATGTAGCTTTATTTGATTTTTCAATATGAACTCCTGTAATCGATTGATTGGCTCAAAGCCGTAGCTATTGTACTGGGATAGTTAGGGATTGTTAATAAAAAACGCAGCTAGTGTGTTTTTTATTTGTTTATAGTCTTTTGTAACAAAATAGTTGGCTGGGACATTGATGATCGGCAGATCATTTTCGTTGTCAAACGGGACAAATGGATCAGGTACAACCAAATAATCCACTTGGTCTTTATCGCGGAAATAATTGATTGAGACATCATAATCATTGGCGAAATAATTCTTAAGCTCAGAATAATCTGCAAAAAAGAACGCTGGTGACAATGTGGTATAACTGAGCCCATTACTTGCAGTCAAAACGAAACAGATTTTTTTCATCTTATTTCTCCTTTTTTATGATTTTATTCGTACGTATATGTTAAGGGGGTGATCGATGAGAATGGTGTAAAAATACTAAAGGATCAAGAAAGTGTCCTGCACGTATTTACCAAACAATGTTTAAACCAAAACAGCTCGGTTGTCTGTGTCTTTTTATAGACAAGTTCATTCTTTTTTACTGGTCAATCGAGTGCTGTTAATTAGTGAGACCTGACTAACGACGGTCTAAATGAAAAGCAATTATTTGCTGACTCTAGTTTCTTTTTTTTGGTTTCTTTTATCATAGAGAAGTTTGAGCAACTCATAGAGAGCCGTGAGTACTGCAATGCAAAAAAGTAAAGTCGTATATCTGATAAGAAAAATTAGATTGAACCATAATCCGTAGACCATCGGCATAACCACGATCAAGCAAAGATACAATTCGATTTTTCGGCGTCTCCTCAATTGCAGCCATCGTTCATCAGACATGTTCTCGCTCCTTTGATCAAGATAGAATTTCCATGCAATCTTCTATGTGTTTGACTCAACGTATAGACAAATAGAAGAAATACTTAGAAACAGTATAACCGAAAATGACAAAACCACATAACTAGGACGGCAATTTCGTCCTAGTTGTGTCTTTGTCATAGATTTATAAATAACAATTGCATAAAACTAATTGAACTGGAAATACAAAAAAAGCAAATTACCGAAGTAATTTGCCGGTACGATGCAGACGATGGGATTTGAACCCACACGAGCTAAGCTCACACGCCCCTCAAGCGTGCGTGTCTGCCGTTCCACCACGTCTGCTTATTGTTTTTGTATACTGACAGCTGATTGCAGCCATCACGTCTAAAAAACATGTTACCGATTATCTTCACGTTTGTCAATGCTATTTTAGGGATTTATAAAAGGACATTTTTCTTGCTTTTTGTTGAAAAAAAATATTTAAGTGGCAGAATCTGGTATAATGAGAAAATAACTTTGGAGCTTTAAGGAGATTGATAAATGAACTACTTTAAAAATCTGCTGGCTAAATCGATTCGGCAGCGCCGTTTTTTGTTTACGATGATAGCAGCGTTCTTGATTGGTGTGGGGCTCGCTTTTTATCTTACATTCATGGAACCAGTGAATGTACAGGCAGAAATCACTATGCAAAAAGCGCAAGCATTACGGCTTGTAGACAATTATCAGAATTATCCAAATGAATCTCAGGACAAGCAAGAAACCTATCAACTGCTGCTGGCAAACAACACATTATCTAATCGGCAAGCCTCGAATCTAATCATGGAAGAATTTCCTCGTTTCAATCGGACCAGTGAAGAGATTGCAAAAATTCAGCTGCAATTATGGGAAACCGCTTTACCAGATAAAGTCTTTTTACCATCTATCTGGCAATTGCAGCAAAATAAAGTGGTAGCAGCGCAATTAGAAGAACAGGAAAAAGCTCCTTTTCTTACTGTTGACAATGCGCAGACTGCTGTTGCGTTGACTATTCAAGTGTTATTGGGATTTGGCTTTTTATTCCTGGCATTTTTTGCTAGCGATAATTTGCTGGAAGAAAAGCGCCATTTTTCTCTGATCCATTCCTATCCACAAGTCTTCCCTATAAGGATGATCAGTAAAGTCGGGGTAAAGATGATTGGTCATCTGGCAACGATCAGCCTGTTGCTTCTAGGAATCACTGCGGCCATGTCGGTGATCGGACGATGGGGGGATTGGCACTATCCAACGGCTATCTATTATCATCATACTTGGCATGCCGTACCTTTCTGGCAATACTTTCTATTGGTACTCGTGCTTTTGACAAGTTTGATTATTGTGACAGAATTACTGGGCTTTGTGGCCAATGTTTTGATTCCAAATCGCTATGTTTCTTTTTTTCTCCTTTGTCTTTGCTATGGTCTCGGTACAATAGCTAGTACACCATTCAGTAAATATTCCCCTTTTGCTGTTTTTGATTTGCAAAAGATCCTCACAGGTGAGTTTGCAGTCAGATCGCAATCGACAGTCGGGTTAGGGACAGCTTTCATCCTTCTTTTCTTATGGGGGGTGGGAGCGGTCACCTTCTTGCTGATCGCAGATAAGAAAAACTGGCTAGCGAAAGGAGTCATATAATGAAAAATTATTTTCTCTTTGAACTACAGCAATTAATCAAAAGTAAAAAAACGATCGGGCTATGGTGCTTGTTAGTAATCGTTGCTGGCGTATACAGTTTTCGTGATCGCACCTATCGGCCAATTGAGCGAATAGACAAAAATGAAATTGAACAGCGGTATTTGACTAGACAATCCTTTTTGGATGAACAAGCAGAAAATCCCTCAGATCATTGGTCCGCCGCCATGGCAGTAGCGATGTTCGAGCCATGGAATCAAGCAGATAGCTTACGATTAACTTCCCTAGCTGCCAATGATTGGCAAAAGTATGCCAAAGCAACGAGCCAATGGTATCAGCTGAGTCTCCAATATACCGATGATGAAACAATTTTCTTCACGCCTGACTATTATACTTATCAGAACTATTATGCGGCTTATGATGGGAAATACGGCTATGCCTCCACTGCAAAATGGATGGAAAGTGCCAGCCAATTACCAAACAAAAAGCTTTCCAAGTATGTGTTGGAACAAAAAACGGGTATCCAATCTGTTCAGCGGGCATTTACGAATTACTTGCCGTTTCTCTTTCTTGGCGTGACGATCTTTTTGGCAATCGATAGTCTGACCAAAGATCGTCGACACAAAAGCTTATTCTTATCTTTGCCGGTGACGGTAGATGAGATTCTTTGGGCGAAGACAGCGGCACTGTTTATTGTGTCAACACTGATGATGATCAGTACACTCGTTTTGATTTGGATCGGTGTCGGCTGCCAATTCGGCTTTGGCTCATTGGACCTACCCGTCAGTATCTTGTCTTCATCCTTTGATGCCCGTTATCCTATTTCTTCTGCCGATGTTTTTTATACACGCCCTGTTGGAGTTTTCTTACTTCAGTGTATAGGGGTAGGAATCGTGCTGCAATTGATCTATATCCGAGGCATTCTTTTGCTGAGCACACTTTGGCGTTCAGAATTAGCCAATCTCTTTCTTGCTGGTTTTGGCTTGATTAGTCCACTTATTTTTCAGAGACGCTGGTTTAGTGCATTCTTGGATAAATCAAATGATGCCTATTTGTATCAAAATTATGGTCAGATCCTTTCAGGATTCAGCCGTTTTTATTTTGGGTCCTCTGAGTTTGTCCTTGCGAAAGGACTGCTGCTTTTTGGTGTAGTGTGGCTGCTGATCGAGATCGGTCTTTTTGTTCGTGTACAGCAGAAGCAATTTAAGCTTGTTTAGGAGGTTTGGAAATGTTAGCAATGAAAAATGTAACTGTGACATTTAAACGAAATGTTTTGGATGATTTAACGTTGGCCTTTCATCCTGGAGAAATCGTCGGCTTAGTGGCGCCGAACGGTACTGGAAAATCAACACTACTCAATGTATTGATGAATTTTGTTCAGCCGACTAGTGGGGAGATCTTTCTCGATCAAACACAGCTTTACACGTCCAAGAAGTCAGAAATGGCAGCTCACCAGAAAATCTCTTTTTTCCCTGATCAGAACGATCTATATAATGATCTCAGCGGATTAGAACATTTAAAACTTTATCAACGAATGTGGCGATCAGAGGAAGCGCTGATTGATCAAACCGTGAATCAATTAAGAATGACTGACTATATCAAGCGGCCGGTTGGAACCTATTCGTTGGGGATGCGTCAAAGACTGTGTTTTGCGATGCAGATCGTGACAGACACGCCCTATATGTTGATGGACGAAGTCATGAATGGGTTGGATCCGACCAATGTGGAATTGATTTCTAACGTTTTAAAAGGGTTGCGGGAGAAAAAGAAATCGATCCTGATTGCTTCCCATATTTTGACCAATTTGGATAGTTATGCAGATCGCGTTTTGTTTTTGAAAGATGGCAAGATTATCCATGAATACCTGGGAAAGAATTCTTTAGTAGATGAACCAATTTATTTAAAAGCAAAAGATCCAGAGTTTTTGGTTTCATTTCCCGAATTAACAACATTGACAATCGATCTTCAAGAACAGGTCTATTTAATCGAAATCAGTGATCCTCAGCTGCCGCAACGCTTTATTGAAGCTGGTTTTACAGAATTTTCAATTGGCCATCTCGCATTAGCTGAACGCTATTTAAAATTCTTTCCAGAGAATGACTGAACAAAAACGAATGAACGCCTAGGCAATAAAAGAGCGTTCATTCGTTTCTTTTAGAAAAAAATTTATTTAAAAGTCGTAAAGTTCTGTCAATTTGACCGTTTTTTTTCTAAACTTTTTGCTATAATAAATGCAATCTTTTAAAAAAGAATATCACTAGAACCAAGGTAATTTGCATTGATTCTACTGTCAAAGGAGAATTCGAATGAGAAAATTTGAAAAGTCATCAAAACTAGAAGGCGTAAGTTATGATGTCCGGGGACCAGTCCTAGAAGAAGCAGAACGGATGCAAGAAGAAGGCATCAGCATCTTGAAATTGAATACAGGTAATCCGGCACCATTTGGTTTTGAAGCGCCAAATGAGATCGTCCGTGACTTGATTATGAATGTGCGGGAGTCTGAAGGCTACTCTGATTCTAAAGGAATTTTTTCAGCCCGCAAAGCCATCGAGCAATATTATCAATTACAAAAGTTTCCAAATGTGACGATCAATGATATTTATACCGGAAATGGTGTATCAGAACTGATCACCATGTGTATGCAAGGGCTATGTAATAATGGCGATGAAGTGTTGGTGCCGATGCCTGATTATCCTTTATGGACGGCATCGATCTCTTTAGCTGGTGGAAAACCTGTACACTACATTTGCGATGAACAATCTGACTGGAACCCAGATATTGAAGATATTCGTTCAAAAATCACAAGTAAAACGAAAGCCATCGTGATCATCAACCCTAATAATCCTACAGGTGCTGTCTATCCAAAAGAAGTATTGCAGCAAATTGTTGATGTGGCTCGCGACCATGACTTGATTATTTTTTCTGACGAAATTTATGATCGGTTAGTGATGGATGATTATGTTCACGTCCCAATCGCTACATTAGCTCCGGATCGCTTTGTTGTGACTCTTGGTGGATTGTCTAAATCACATCGTGTAGCCGGATTCCGGGTTGGCTGGATGGTCCTTAGCGGGGATAAGAGAAACGTTAAAGATTATATTGAGGGCTTGAATATGCTTTCCTCTATGAGGCTTTGTTCAAATGTTCTTTCTCAGCAGATCATTCAGACGGCGTTAGGTGGCTATCAAAGTTCGGATGAACTGCTGCTTCCAGGAGGAAGGATCTATGAGCAAAGAGAGTATATTTATCAAGCATTGAATGACATTCCTGGTTTATCAGCTGTTAAACCTAAAGCGGCATTTTATATTTTCCCTAAGATCGATGTCAAACGCTTCAATATTAAGAATGATGAACAGTTTGTGTTGGATTTTCTGCATGAGCACCATGTGCTATTAGTGCACGGGGGCGGATTTAATTGGCAAGAACCAGATCATTTCCGAATCGTTTATTTACCGAATATGGATGATTTGAAAGCAACGACCGAAAAGATGCGGGAGTTTTTAGCCACTTATCAGCAAAAATAAGTAAGCAATAGTAGGAATGAACAATAGTAAAAAAAACGAACAGTTGGCTCCTTATCCTGTACCTTGTAGCAAGGCATCGGACCAGATCCAACTGCTCGTTTTTTTGATTGATCGAATATCTTAAAATCATAGCGCTTATTGCATATGCTTAGTCAGCAGTCTGCTGACATTTTTTTTTACTGATGATCATTCGATCATTGAATTTTTCCAGCATTTCTTCGCTAGGGTCTGTCACTTGGACAAGAACCGAATTTTCATATTCTCTTTCGACTTTTCCTGCATAGACCTTGCCTTCCCAAGTGAAGGTAATGGTGCTGTTAATCGTCATAGAAACACCTCGTTTTAAATTGTTAAAAAATACCAAGATATTGTTGGAATTGCTTTCCTTTTTGCTATTATGTGCTAAAATGAAGAAAATTAAAAATGCGAATTCGCATTTTTTTAATGTTGAAAAAGTTGGAGGAGAGTCATGGCAAATTCACAAGAATCCTTTGGCCAAATCATTCGCACGTTCCGCAAAAAGCGCAAGATGACACAAAAGATGTTGGCAGAAGATATCTGTTCACAAAGTGTTTTGAGCCGGATCGAAAATAATGAAGAATTACCGAATGTATTGGTCATGCATCAAATCTGTCAACGATTAGGCGTTACCTTAGATCAAGTAATGATGCTCCATGCTGAAGAGATCAATCGAACGAATCAAGTGTTCGCTCAAATGGAAAGCCATTTTGTTCATAAAGAGTACCAAGAGTTATTGACCAAACTGCAGGATAAAACGATCATGGACTATCTATATTTGGACGCAGACATGCAAATGTACTATTACTTTTTAGGGAGTTGCGAATATTTCTTGTTCCAAGATTATGAAGCAGCGATTGAAAGCCTTAAAAAAGGCTTATCCTACTCTTATCAGCAAGATAAAATCAATATCTCTGTGATGGAGATTCGACTCTTAAGTTGTATGGGGCGAGTGTATAATGATATGCAGCAATTAGAAGAAGCACGTTTTCATCTAGAAAAAAGTTACCATGGGGTGCAAGTGCTGCCGGCAGAACGGATGACCACAACCTTGACCAAAGTATTCTACAACTATGCAGTTTTTTTAGCGAAACAAGAAGAATTCACCACTGCTTTACAAATTCTAGAAGAAGGTATCGATCTTGCCAGAGAAAAGAACAGTTTCTATTTTTTAGAAGAATTATTTGAACTGAAAGGCCATGTCTTTGTCGCTCTTGACAATCAGCAAGCAGCCGATGAAAGTTTTGCTCTTTATCAAGCGGTCGTCGATATTCGAAATTCATCGAGAAATGGTGTAGACCTTTCTTGACTTCTTACTCAAATAAGAGTAATTTTAAGGAAGAAAAGAAATAAGGAGCGATCAAGATGAAAACATATATTTATGCGGACAAATTCTTTTTGAAGTCAGCTGTTCATGGGGCAGGTTATCTGGAGATCATTGACGGCAAATTTGGCGATATCGTCAATGAAGTACCGGAAGATGCGGAAGTAACTGATTATTCTGGGCAATGGATAGCTCCAGGACTCGTAGATACCCATATCCATGGGTTCATGAACCACGATGTCATGGACAACGATGCAGAAGGGATCAAAGCTATGTCAGAAGGCTTATTGTCTTGTGGTGTAACTTCTTTCTTGCCGACGACATTGACTTCCAGCAAAGAACGTCTAAGAGATGTAGCAGAAACTATCGGACAAGTGAAAGATTCTGTTACCGGTGCGAAAATCCAAGGGATTTATTTTGAAGGACCTTTCTTTACTGAAGAACACAAAGGCGCTCAAAATCCAATCTATTTTGGTGATCCAGACATCGATACATTCCACGAATGGCAGGAAGCTTCTGGTGGGATTATCAAAAAAATTGCCTTAGCTCCTGAACGTAAAGGCGTTACCGATTTTGTGTCTCAAGTGACAGAAGAAGGTGTTGTGGTTGCCTTAGGTCATAGTAATGGGACTTTACAGGAAGCTGAAGCTGCTGTTGAAGCAGGAGCCAGTGTTTTTGTTCATGCCTATAACGGAATGAGAGGACTAAATCACCGAGAACCAGGGATGGTAGGAGCATTGCTATCATTAAAAGAAGTATTCTCTGAATTGATCTGTGATGGACATCATGTTCATCCGCAAGCAGCTGAGATCTTGATGGAAAAAGCCGGGCATGACCATGTTGCTTTGATCACCGACTGTATGATGGCAGGAGGCATGCCGGATGGAGATTATATTCTTGGAGAATTCCCTGTTGTCGTAAAAGATGGAACAGCTCGTCTAAAAGAAGGAAATTTGGCCGGAAGTATTTTGAAATTAAAAGAAGCCATCAAAAATGTTGTTGAGTGGGAGATTGCTACCCCGCAAGAAGCAATCATGATGGCAAGTCTAGTGCCAGCAATCAGTTGTAAAATCGATGACAAATGCGGCATGATCAAGAAAGGTCGAGCAGCTGACTTTATCGTGTTGGACCCTCAAATGAATCTGCAAGCGACATTTTTAGATGGTGTTTGCCGGTACGAAGCTTAAGCAGAAAAAAGACACAGATCGCCAATTGGTGATCTGTGCTTTTTTTGTAAAAACGTTTAATTGTTTTATCGATTTTCATCAATAGCTGGAAGGTAGATCAAATTTTTCTTGCCCAACAAAAGAAAACAGCAAAAACGCCTTCCTCACAAGCTGTCTTGATACGTAAAAAGCTAAGTAGTGAGAGGGCGTTTATTTTTGTTCTTGCTGCTTGGAGATTTCTTCTTGAACATCTTCCAGCATAGTTTTCAATTCCGTTTCTCTTTCCTTCAATACAACCAAGTCTTCTTTGATTTCTGCTTGTTTTTCTTTTTCGGGAGGCCTCAAGACAAAATTGATGAAGATCGCAATCAGCGTACCAATAAAAGTGTCTAACACGCGATCTAATGCAAAAATAAAAGACTCTCCTTGTGGAACACTAAGAGTGATCAATAACATCGTAGCAATCCCAGAAATAATACCGGAATTATTATTGATCCCATCCGAAAGAACGATAATGAAGGCCACTAAAGCAGGGAGCACCAATAACTCGATCAAAAAATCATTGTGGAAATATTGTTTCATGAAGAAGTAGATGATGGCAGTAGCCCCACCAATCGAATTTCCTAAAACTCGTGATTTCCCAAAAGAAAGGGTCGTTGTTAAATCTTGACGTAGTGAGAAGACAGCGGAAAGGGCAGCGATCAAAGGCTGTCCGCGATTCAAAAATCGAAACAGCAAGATACACAACATGACAGCAATTGCGGTTTTTATCGTTCGCATCCCTAGACGAAAGCGGCCAAATTGCATGATCGATTTCCTCCTTTTCTTTAATCATAACCAAAATAACCGATAAATTCTAGTGAAATCCTTTTTTGTTTAGTATACTTTGAAAGGAGGTGCAGAATGAAAATTGGAATGAGAACAGTCAAGACAGCGATTGCTTCGGGTTTATCGATGGCAGTGGCTCAAGCGATTGGGTTATTATATGCGCCAGCCGCAGGGATCATTGCGATTTTGAGCGTAGGCAACACAAAGAAAACATCGCTTTATACGGGCATTGGACGCTTGATCTCACTGGCACTGGCGACAATTCTGGCATTTTGCAGTTTTTCGCTTCTGGGATATAATCCTTTAGGGTTTGTGCTCTTTTTGTTTTTGTTCATCCCAATGGCTGTCCGTTTTTCATTGACAGATGGCATCGTGGTCAATTCAGTCTTAGTAACGCACTATTTACTGGAAGAATCCTTTGCTTGGCGCTTGATCGTCAATGAATTCTTGCTCATGATTCTCGGAGTTGGCTTTGCATTAGTATTTAATCTTTATATGCCAGATGGAGAAAAAGAACTGAAAGAATTGCAGCAAGAAACAGAAAAGACGTTTAAAAGACTTTTAAAAGATATGTCTGAACACTTAAATCAACCTTCTCGATTGACCTTGCAAGGGCAATGTCAATCATTATTGGCAAAGATTCGACAAGGACAAGAAAAAGCACAGGTCCATCAAGAAAACCAATGGAGCCAAAAGAATAGTTACTATGAAGCGTATTTTGCGATGCGGCGTGCGCAAGTTCGTTTGTTGACAGAAATGATTGGTCTCTTGCGATCCATTTGGGTAGAAGAAGTTTATACAGAGAAATTTCGTGCCTTGCTGCTGTATACCGCAGAAACATTTGATGAAGCTAACGACGGCGAAGACCTTTTGCTAAGGATCGAAGAGTTGTATCAAGATTATCGACAAAAACCGCTGCCTAGAAATCGCGAGGAGTTTGAAAATCGCGCGCAATTGTTTCAATTTTTGCAGTCGTTTAAACGTTTTATTGAAATCAAAGCCGAATTTGCTGAACGGGATCATTAAGAAAAGGAAAGAATACGACTGCCCAGCGAATCAAATCGCTGGGCAGTCAATTGTTTTATTTTGTTTGCTTCCAAAATTGTTGCATCTGGTCTAAGACGGCAATGACGTCACTTGTTAGATGGATCGATCCTTTAGAAGTCCCTTCAATAGTTTTAATCATATTGGCGATTTCGTAATTTAGTGCTTGGGTCGTATCGCCTGTTTCAATAAACTCATTGGAGCCATCAAGATAGTGAATGGTTGCTTTATCAGCCCGCGGATATTCTTCGACTGTGATATAGCCTTCTTCAAAAGCAACGATTCCTGTTTTTGGCATTTTAGCTTGGAAAGTTAGGATCACACTGGCCATTTCATCAGCTGGGTTACGCAAAATCGTCACGGATTGTTCGTCAACGCCGGTTTCAAAAGGCTTCATGCTGCTGAATTCTACCTTTGGTGACTCACTCATGAAAAAGCGGGCAAAAGAGACGGCATAAGTACCAATGTCAAGCAGTGCACCGCCGCCTAAATCAGGATTGAAAAAACGATTTTGAGGATCAGGATCCTTGTAACTGCCAAAAGGTGCTTGAATCATTTTTAATTTTCCTAGTTTGCCAGAGGCTACGATTTCTTTTAGACGGTGATAAAGCGGCATGTTGTAGATGGTCATCGCCTCTTCTAAAACCAATCCTTTTTCTTTGGCTAAGGCCAGTTCTTCAGCAAGTTCATCGCCACTTGTAGTGATCGCTTTTTCGCAAAGAACGTGTTTCCCTGCTGCCAGTGCTGCCATGATGTAGTGATGGTGGATATCATTTGGTACCGCAATATAGACGATATCGATCGATGGATCAGCCAACATTGCTTCAGCAGATTCATAAGCCTGAGGAATCGAGAAACGTTCCGCAAATGCTTGGACTTTTGAGTAACGGCGGGCACAGACACCGTACAATTCGCTAGCATCGCTTGCAAATCCAGCGGCAAATTGTGTGGCGATGTCTCCAAGGCCAATTATGCCCCAACGATATTTTTTCATTTTCTATCAGCTCCTTCGTTTTTAGTATAACAAAACTTAGTGAATCTTAAAAATATTGCAAAGCCAAAGTTAAAAGTTCCATTTATGTCCAGCTTTCAGTAAAATAGATACAGGAGGGATGTATGATGCATAACGTGTCTATTGCAATTATTTTAAGTACAGTTATTGAACAATATTCTACGGAAGCTCGTTTCTATGAAACGCAGCTTGGAATCGATCGAGAACAATGGGAGGCCTGGAAAAATGGGACAGCGAGTTTGACACCTGCTGAAAATCAGAAAATCAAATTGCTGTTCTCTGATTATGAATGGATGCTGATTCAAAAAATTGTTCGTCAAACGGTGATCTATCCCGAAAAGAGAACAAGTGCGGTAGCTGAATTCAAGAAAATGAAGACACAGATTGCACGCACGTGGCTTTCAAATGATTTGGCAAAAGTGGAATTATTAACACAATCTGAAGAAAGTACCCAATACCTTGATTTAAGAGTCAGTATTACGTATGATGAATGGGGCTATGACGACATTTTGAACTTCCGTCTGCCTGCTTTTGTCCAACAACAAATCAAGAATGAGAAAATTGAGTTGTTGGCATGGGTCAAAGAGAATTTAGAAGAGACATATAATTAAAGGTAGGGTTTTTTTGAAAAAATATTTAGGTATCTTAGCTGCTGCTGGCTTTCTATTAATTAGTTTGGTAGCTAGTCTGCAGCAGGAACATTCAGCGAGCGGCGAAACAATCGCAAGTAGTCAGACAGTGGCGTCTAGCAGTGAAAAAGAACAAGCAAGAGTCTCTCAGAAGAGTAAAGATTTTCCCAAAGTATCTTTAGATGATTGGGCGCTTGTTTTAGTGGGCCCCCTGAATAAAGGAACTGAAATCGATACGGGGGGATTAGCAAAATTAACCAATGGCTATCTCGTGGACAAACGAATCGTTTCTGACTATGAAAAATTAAAAGCTGCCGCAGAAAAAGCTGGTCATCCTTTAGTGATGATCTCCGCCTTTCGCTCCATCGCCTCGCAAAAGGCTGTTTTTGATCAGAATGTCACGATGCTGATGAGTCAAGGACAAAACAAAGAGAAGGCAATCGAAACAACCAAACGAACGATGACAGAACCAGGTTACAGTGAACACCATACGGGTTTAGCCGTAGACGTAGTTGATCGACAATGGTATGATTCTTATCCAGAAACCGTATTGGACCACCGATTTGGTGAGACAGATGGCGGCAAGTGGCTGCAAGCGCATGCCCGGGAATACGGCTTTATCATTCGTTACCCAGAAGGAAAGCAGGCCATTACTCAGATCGATTATGAACCTTGGCATTTACGCTATGTTGGTGTAGAAACTGCTACATATATTGAAAAACATCAACTGACTCTGGAAGAATTTCTAGAGCAAGTAAAAGAACAGGAGGAAGAAAATGAGTAAACGACGCAAAACAACGAAGACTCGACTGCCGTTTGTCTTTTTAGGTATCCTCCTGATTGGGCTTGCTTTTATTTTTTCAATGAACAGTTTAGCCGATCCCTTGCCGAAACAAGAGGATAGTGAAGAAATGACTCAGCAAGAATTTATTGATCGCATTGCACCTCATGCACAGGAATTGCAAAAGGGTTACGGTATTTTACCGAGCATTATTTTAGGGCAAGCCATCTTGGAGTCTGATTGGGGCAAAAGTACACTAGCTAGTGAATACAATAATCTTTTTGGAATCAAAGCATTTGGACATAGTAAAAAAGTGACATTAGATACCCAAGAGTTTTATAATGAGCAGTGGGTAACGATCCAAGGCGATTTTCGAGTCTATGATTCGTGGGAAGAGTCCATGGATGACCACACGATGCTCTTTGTCAATGGTGTAGACTGGAATCCAGCGCTCTATGTAAATGTTTTGTCGGCAACAGACTACAAAACAGCTGCCAAAGCATTGCAAGAAGCTGGTTATGCCACAGATCCGGATTATGCAGAGAAAATCATTCGTGTAATTGAAACCTATCATTTAAATCAATACGACCAATAGACGGAAAGAAGTGGGTGCCCATGGAAGAAAAATACATGCCAAAGATCACAACGGAACTGCGAAAAGATATCGTGAAAGTTCCTAAAGTTATCAGACAAGCAAGCGGGATTCAAATTTTTGGCAAACAGATCCGCTCGATCATTTTTACTACAGATATTGCAATCATCCGCAATACCAATGCAGATGCGGTGATTGCCGTCTATCCCTTTACCCCGCACCCTGCGATTACCAAAGCGATTATCGAGGCAGCTGATATTCCCGTATTTTCGGGGGTCGGAGGAGGTTTGACTCAAGGATTTCGTTCTTCTTATATGAGCATGTTTGCAGAAGCGCAAGGTTCCATTGGTGTGGTGCTAAATGGTCCGACACCACTGAAAACTGTGGAGCAGGTCTGTAAGGTCATTGATATTCCTGTGGTCAGTACCGTAACTAGTAAATATACCAAAATTGATGAAAAATTGAAGTTAGGTGTCAAAGTGATCAATATCAGTGCTGGGAAAAAAACCGCTGAGACTGTTCGTTATTTTCGCGAGCGGTATCCTGAATTGCCAATCATCGCTACTGGAGGCCCTACAGATGAAAGTATTTTAGAAACGATCGAAGCAGGCGCCAATGCAATCACCTATACACCACCTTCCAATGGAGAGTTATTCAGCAAAAAAATGCAGCACTATCGGGAAATGGAAAAACCTGATTAGTGAGCGTTGAGAAATAAAATGAGAACATTCTTATTTTGGAAGAGTTTTCTAAACTTGCCTTTTTAATCAATCTTCGGCATAATCGAACCTATCATTCATAAAATTTAACTTGTATATCGTCGTAATAAGGTCGACAGTCTCTACCCGATACCGTAAATATCGGACTATAAGTAAAAAAAGTGCCATTGATGCACCTTTTTTGCTTTAGCAAAAAAGGTGTTTTTTTGTTGATAGGCCTAAATGGAAAGGAAAGAGGTATAGGATGAAAAAGTTGATCGAACGGATCGAAAAAGACGGAAATGTTTTAGGTGATGGCGTTCTGAAAGTTGATAGTTTTTTAACGCACCAAGTGGATCCGGAATTAATGCAGGAAATCGGCACGATATTTGCCAAACGATTTCAAGCAGAGCAGATTACTAAAGTAGTGACTATCGAAGCTTCAGGGATTGCACCAGCTTTATTTACGGCACAAACATTAGGTGTGCCAATGATTTTTGCCCGTAAAGCCAAAAGTCTGACAATGGACGAAGAATTATTGACAGCCTCGGTTTATTCCTTTACCAAGCAAGTCACGAGTCAAGTATCGATTTCTCGGAAATTTTTGTCTGCGGAAGACAATGTATTGATCATCGATGACTTTTTAGCAAATGGCCAAGCAGCAAAAGGATTGATCGAATTATGCCAGCAAGCCGGTGCAACGGTTGCTGGTATCGGAATCGTCATTGAAAAATCCTTCCAATCTGGACGAGCATTGCTTGAAGAAATGTCGATTCCTGTTGTTTCTCTCGCGCGGATCGCTTCCTTATCCGAGGGTAAAGCAACTTTCTTGGAGGGTGACGCTTAATGAACGAACAAAATGGACGCTCTGCTGTCTTAGGGTTGCAGCACTTGCTCGCGATGTATGCGGGTGCTGTCGCAGTACCACTATTGATTGGAACCGGGTTAGGATTTAATGAAGCCCAAATGACTTATTTGATTTCCATTGATATTTTTATGTGCGGGGTAGCAACATTGCTGCAATTGACCGTCACCCGTTTCTTCGGGATCGGATTGCCGGTTGTCTTGGGCTGTGCCATCCAAGCTGTTTCACCATTGATTTTGATCGGAACTAAGTCAGGGATCGGTGCCATTTATGGAGCCATTATTGCTTCTGGTATTTTTGTTGTTTTGATCTCCGGTGTCTTCTCAAAAATCAAAGTCTTGTTTCCGCCATTGGTTACGGGAACTGTCATTACAGTGATTGGTTTGACGTTGATCCCCGTTGCCATTACCAAAATCGGTGGTGGGGATGCTGCCGCAGCTTCCTTTGGCGCACCAGACAATTTACTCTTAGGTTTTGTCACGATTGCATTAATTATTGGTATTCAGATTTTTGCCAAAGGATTTCTTCGTTCGATTGCTGTTTTGATCGGTTTGATCGGCGGAACTTTGCTAGCAACTGTCTTAGGGTTAGTTGATTTATCCGCGATTTCTCACGCGCCTGTCTTTCATTTGCCGCAGCCGTTTTACTTTGGGTTACCAACCTTTGATATTTGGTCGATTTTATTGATGATCATTATTTCAATCGTTAGTATGGTGGAGTCTACGGGGGTCTATTTTGCACTGGGAGATATTACAGGACAACCTGTTTCATCAGAATCATTGAAAAAAGGTTATCGGGCTGAAGGGTTAGCAGTGATTCTGGGCGGAATCTTCAACACATTCCCTTATACGGGCTTCTCACAAAATGTAGGGCTCGTACAGTTATCTGGTATCAAAACCCGTAAACCGATTTATTTCTCTACGGTCTTTTTGATTATATTAGGTTTGTTTCCGAAAGTTGGTGCTTTGGCGCAAATCATTCCTGAAGCTGTATTGGGTGGCGGGATGTTAGTCATGTTCGGCATGGTGGCTGTCCAAGGGATGAGAATGTTGTCGAAAGTCGACTATTCAAATGACAAAAATTTGCTGATTATCGCTGTTTCACTGGGATTCGGCTTAGGTTTCAACATTATGCCAACTTTATTTAGCCGCTTACCTGAAACCTTGCAAATGTTTACTGGTAACGGAATTGTTATGAGCAGCATGACTGCGATTATCTTGAATCTTTTATTCAATGGCTTACCAAAAAAAGAAGCGGTCGAATCAGGAGAATTTAACGAAGTTTGATTTACGAAAGCATTCTGGTCAACAGGATGCTTTTTTTGTTTTAGAGAGAAGAAATGATCTTTTGTTAAAAGACGAACAATATATCTCGTATTTTTTCTATAGTTCGATTTTCTTTTGACTTTATGGATGTCACTTGCTAGTATTTAAGTGAATAATCGAAGGGAGTTGTCTTATGGAACAAGTAGCAGTCATTATGGGCAGTACGTCAGATTGGGAGACGATGAAACACAGTTGTGAGATTTTAGAGGAGCTTGGGATTCCCTATATCAAAAAGGTTGTTTCGGCTCATCGGACACCGGACTTGATGTTTTCCTTTGCCGAAAATGCAAGAGAAAAAGGGCTGAAAGTAATCATTGCTGGTGCTGGCTGTGCCGCTCATCTGCCAGGTATGGTCGCTGCAAAAACAACGTTACCCGTGATTGGCGTACCTGTTCAATCACGAACATTAAATGGATTGGATTCGTTACTTTCCATCGTACAGATGCCGGGAGGCGTTCCTGTGGCAACGACAGCGATTGGAAAAGCTGGTGCAATCAACGCGGGACTACTTGCAGCTCAGATGCTTTCCATGTATGATTTAGGAATAGCGGAAAAGTTGGATCAACGAAGAAAGACGTTGAAAGAAAAAGTAGTGGAAAGTAGTGATCAACTTGATTAAACCTTTGATGCCCAATGCGACGATCGGAATCGTTGGCGGCGGACAATTGGGGCGTATGATGGCAATGAGTGCCAAAAAAATGGGTTTCCGTGTCGGCGTGCTGGATCCAACAGCCAATTGTCCGACAGCACAAGTAGCTGACTGGCATATTGTTGCTGCTTATGACGATGTCTTTGCACTGGAAGAAATGGCGCGGCGTTCTGATGTGATTACTTATGAATTTGAGAATGTCAGCGTAGAGGCTTTGAATTCGATTTTGCCCTATGCAAATATTCCCCAGGGAACTGATCTATTGGCAATCACCCAAGATCGCTTGTTAGAAAAATCTTTCTTAGAAGCCAATAATATTGTTATTGCACCTTATGCGACAATCATCAGTCCTACCGATATTCAAGATGCCATCGAGAGTATCGGCTATCCTTGTGTATTGAAAACGACTCGAGGAGGCTATGATGGCAAAGGGCAATATGTTTTATACAGCACAGCTGATTTAGCGCCTTCGATGAATCTTTTGCGGGAAGGAACTTGTGAATTAGAAGCATGGATCCCTTACGAAAAAGAACTCTCGATCATGGTGGCAGGGAATGGTCGTGAAATCACCACTTTCCCAGTGGTTGAAAATATCCACCGCAACAATATCTTGCATCAAACGATTGCACCTGCTCGAATCGATGCTGAGGTAGCGGAGGAAGCAGAACGGATCGCGCGTGTGATTGCACAAGCCCTTGATTTACGCGGTGTTTTAGCGATCGAGCTGTTCTTAACGAAAAGCGGCGGACTATATGTGAATGAGTTGGCACCACGCCCACATAATTCAGGTCATTACTCGATTGAAGCTTGTTCTATGAGCCAGTTTGATGCCCATGTACGTGGGATCTGCGGTTGGCCGCTTGCAGAGGTTAAACTGTTGAGTGATGCGGTCATGGTGAACATCTTAGGTGATGAACTCATTGAAACATATGACCTGATTGCTCATAAGCCAGATTGGCAATTCCATTATTATGGCAAAGAAGAAGCAAAGAGCGGTCGGAAAATGGGACACATTACGTTGTTGACCGAAGACATTACTGCTTCATTGGAAGAAATCTATCAAACGAATATTTGGGATTAAAGGAGAGTAACGCATGTTAGAACGTTATACAAGACCTGAGATGGGCAAAATTTGGACAGATCAAAATCGATACCAAGCATGGCTAGAAGTCGAAATCTTAGCTGATGAGGCGTGGGCCGAGCTTGGTGAGATTCCCAAAGAAGATGTGGAAAAAATTAGAGAGAAGGCAACTTTCGATATCGACCGTATCTTAGAGATTGAAGCACAGACGCGTCATGATGTGGTCGCATTCACCCGGGCTGTCTCTGAATCGCTTGGTGACGAAAGTAAGTGGGTCCACTATGGGCTGACTTCTACTGATGTGGTAGATACGGCTTATGGTTACTTGATGAAGCAAGCGAATGACTTAATCCGTAAAGATCTAGAAACATTCACAGCTATCATTGGTGAAAAAGCAAAAGAACACAAATATACTGTCATGATGGGACGGACCCATGGGGTGCATGCCGAACCGACGACATTTGGGTTGAAGCTTGCCTTGTGGTATTCTGAAATGAAACGCAATATTGAACGTTTCGAACGAGCGGCGGCTGGAGTTGAAGCTGGGAAAATCAGCGGCGCAGTAGGAACATTTGCCAACATTCCGCCATTTGTTGAAGAATATGTATGTAACAAGTTGGGGATTCGTCCTCAAGAAATCTCTACGCAAGTGTTGCCGCGAGATCTCCATGCAGAATATTTTGCTTCCATGGCACTGATTGCAACAAGCATTGAAAAATTTGCGACAGAAATCCGTGGATTGCAAAAATCAGAAACAAGAGAAGTTGAAGAGTTTTTTGCTAAAGGGCAAAAAGGGTCTTCCGCAATGCCGCACAAACGCAATCCTATTGGTTCAGAAAATATGGCGGGATTAGCACGAGTGATCCGCGGTCATATGGTGACGGCGTATGAAAATGTTTCTCTTTGGCATGAACGTGATATCTCTCACTCTTCTGCAGAACGGATTATTATCCCGGATACAACGATTTTGATTGATTATATGCTCAATCGTTTTGGAACGATCGTCAAAAATCTGACTGTTTTCCCAGAAAATATGAAACGTAATATGAATGCGACTTTTGGCTTGATCTATAGTCAACGTGTTATGTTGAAATTGATCGATCATGGCATGACTCGAGAACAGGCATATGATCTTGTTCAGCCGAAGACGGCACAAGCTTGGGACGAACAACGGGATTTTCGACCATTGTTAGAAGCTGACCAAACCATTATGTCTACGTTAAGTGAAAAAGACTTGGATGATGCATTTGATTATCATCATCATTTAAAGCAAGTGGATACGATTTTTGCGCGCGTAGGTTTAGGTGAATAGGGAATAAACCAAAAAAAAAACAAAAGGCACGCTGCTTCAGTAAGCAGCGTGCCTTTTGGGGTAGTTTTATTATTTAGTTATAGTTTTCGGAAAGATAAGACAAAAGTTCTGGGGCTAATGCTGTAGCAGAAGAGTTTTCTTGTCGATCTTCTAGCATGGACACCATCAAATACTTTTGATTCTGGGCATCGAAAGCAAATAAGAAGCTATTTTCCTGTCCTTTCTCATCTTGTTTCTCCTTGATCTCAGCTGTTCCAGTTTTGGCAGCAAGAGGTAAACCGAGAGCTGCTAGGGAATGGGCTGTCCCATTCTCATCGGTAACGACAGCTTTCAAATCCTCATTGATCAGTGAAATCGTCTCTGGTGAAATCAACTCTTTTTTCGTCTTTGTTTCTGCACCCATCACTAATCGTGGATAAACCAGAGATCCTTGATTGGCGAAAACAGAGTACATCGCTGCTTGTTGAATTGGATTGATCAACAATTCTCCCTGGCCATAGCCAGTGTCTGCCAGCAAAATCTCAGAATTGAAGGATTTGTCATTGCTGATTTGTGCAGGGTTCATGGCAATCGGCAAGTCCAATTCTTCACCGAAAATAAATTTCTCCAAACCAGCACGGAATTTGTCTTCACCCATCGCCAATGTTTGTTGAGCCATATAGATATTATCCGAATAGACGAGAGCGTTACGCAAGTTAACGGATGCGACATCGCTGACCCGAGTCACGAAGTAATCTCCCCAAGAGTTATCTTTTTGCCATTTCAATCCGTTGATTGAAAGGACGGTTTCTGGATTGATCGTTCCATTGTCTAAACCGATGGCTGCTGTGATTGTTTTAAAGGTTGAACCGGGAGCATAACCAGTTGCAAAGCGGCTGATAAATGGTAGATCTTTGTTGTTATGGTAAGCATCATAGTCCTCTTGTGAAATTCCGTTGGTCATTTTATTGGGATCAAAACTTGGAGAACTAGCTAGAACGAGCAGATCCCCTGTGGTTGGTTCAGTGACCACGGTAGAACCAGCCTGATCCTTAAGGGAATCAAAAGCGATTTTCTGTGCTTTGGCATCGATCGTGAGTTGAATCGTTTTGCCGTCAGTTTTTTTCGTTTCGATCAATGCTTTTCGCTCTGTGCCTTTTTCATCGGTGATCGCTATCTTACCACCGTTTTTTCCTCGAAGTTCTTTGTCAAAAGCTGCCTCGAGACCAGAGCGGCCAATTTTTCCATTGCTGGCTAATGTATCATCTTTTTCAACATCTTCAGCCGTAATGTCTCCTACATAACCAATCAATTGTGCAGCGGCTTCACCTAATGGATAGGTTCTGCCCGCGGTTTCTTGAATGCTTGCACCGGTTGGGAGATCAGCTGTGGGTTCCACGATTTTCAAAGGAACAAAGTAATCGTCTTGCACCCAAGATTGATCCAATGCTTGCTGGATCGCTTTCTCAGTCAGGTCAAACTGCTTAGCGATCGCTTTGATTCTTGACTCTTTGTCCTCTCCATCTCCTAATTGTCCGGGAATCACCCCAAGCTGGTACAAGGTGCCATTAGCAGCCAGTGGTGATTTGTTGCGATCCACTATTTCACCTCGAACAGCCTCATCAACAGAAATACTTACTTTATCTTGTCCAGCCATGTCAGGGAAAATCAGGTTTGGAGCCCAATCGATTTTTGGCTGTTCTTTTTCAAATTTGATGGTTCCGGAATAATTCAGATCTTTGATTTCCCCCAAGCTAGTAGTGAGAGATAACTGATACGTAAACTGATAATCTGCATTTTTGACATCGTCGCTTAAAGTGATTTTGGAACCCTTGATGTTGGCAGCATCAATTCCGCTGAAAATTGTTTGATATTTTTCTGCTACTTGATCATTGGTATAACCATTTCTTTCTGCGCTATCAGAAAGAATCAAGGATGGTAATTTGTCGAATTTGTTTTTTGAAAGGTTCTCAATGAATGAGTGGACGACTTTCTCTGCCTGATTTTGTCGTTGCTGTTTGTCATAATAGCGATAGCCGAAAAAGCCACCTACTACAAGCAATAAGAGCAGAGGAAGAACAATCAGTAAAGTCTTCCGTTTTTTTGGTGGTTGATTTTGAGAGCGGCGATTTTGTCGTTCCATTTTTCTTAATTCCCTTCTTGGTTAAGTATCGGTAACTCTTCGCGATTCCGATAAAGCGGCAGCAGCAAGCGATAATCTGCTAACAGTTGCTCCATAGTGAGCGTAGAAATCTGATCTTTGAGATAGACTTTGCCAATCTGTAATTCGCTTTTTTTTACAGTAGTCAGCCGCTCTAGAGCAGCGGGCCATTCTCGGATCGGCTGATAGCCATATTGCGTATGATCCAGAGAGAGGACAAAATCTTGAGGTAGAGTTTCAAACAGTGCCGGTTTCTCTGACCAGCAGCGAGCGATTTGCTGTTGGTTTTTCGGCTGATCAATCACACTTAACCAGACAAAAGCATACTCACGAGTAATACCGATCTGGAAGTGGGCATCCATCTTATAACCTCGCTTGTTTGGTCCAAAAGCTGCCCAAGTTTCTTCTGGAGGATAGACACTTCGCCGTCGGTGCTGTGCGATATGCAGATAAAAAGGAGTGTCTAGCTTTTCTGTGAAAAAAGGGCAGACTTTTTCACCAATTTGCTGAAAAATCGGTTGGATCTCTTTACGAATTTCCTGCATTCGTTCTTCCAAGCTCGAAGCTTGGAAGGCGTGAAAGCTTTTATTAGTAAATAACATAGAGTAGAATTCCTTTCTTGTATTCTAAGAGATAGTATAGCAAAAAAACACCCTTAAAATCGCAATTTAGGCGTTTTTTAAGAGTGAGTTTAACTATTTATAAAATTAGGTTTTAAAGGAGTGAAAGTCTTTTCCTCATTGAGTAAGTTTAGCAAGACATCCAAAAAGGCAGTTTGCATTTCTTCCATATTGAAATAAATACGGAAACAATAGGTGTGTTTAAAGAAAGTCTGCTGATGGATTTGATGGATAATCAATTCTTCGTTTAATCCGTTTTTATATTGGAGTACCCGTTTTCGATGTTCGGAATAATGAGGCCGGGCATGTTTTTTGAATGGACTGAATAAATAAAAAGATGTCATTTGATTTGCGGTCAACACTTGTTGAACGGCAAGTAGTTCATTATGTAGCTGTTTTCTGTCGGTGTCCGATAAATGAGCGATAAATCGTTGCGCTTGATTTTTCAGTGACCACATGAATCAATTCCTCCTTGGAGATACCAATATTCACAAAATCAATATAACATGAAAAAAAATAAATGTAAACGCTTTATAGTGTGTGAACAAGTCGGAAATCTGCAGAACAAAAAATGATTTTAAGTTAAACACGAACGTTTAAAGAAAAATTAGTTGTTAATGTACATTATTTTGTTGACCCTTATTCTTTGCGTTGTTAGAATAGAAAACAACAAGAAGAGACTAAAAATCTATGTGAAAAAACTAACTTTTGTGAGGTGTCCGGTGGTGCAAGAACAATTGATTTACGAAGGGAAAGCAAAGAAACTCTTCAAGACTAGCAAAGATGAAGAGCTCCGTGTGGAGTATCTCGATCAGGCTACCGCGTTGAATGGATTGAAGAAAGATGCAGTTTCAGGAAAAGGAGCACTGAATAATCAGATTACCAGTCTTATTTTTCAAGAATTAGAAAAGCAGGGTATTCCAAGTCATTTTATCAAAATATTGTCTAAACACGAACAATTAGTTTGTGAAGTTGAAATGATCCCGTTGGAAATCGTCGTCCGTAATACGGCTGCCGGCAGCTTTTCTAAGCGCCTGGGAATTGCTGAAGGGGAGCAGCTGCCTTTTCCGATTATTGAATTTTATTACAAAGAAGACCGCTTAGACGATCCTTTCATCAATGAAGATCACATTCGTTATTTGGGAATCGCCACCCCTGAGGAAGTTGCTCAAATCAAAATGCTTGCTCGACAAATCAACACCGCATTGTGCCAACTCTTTGAGAAAATTAAGATCCACTTGGTCGACTTTAAAATTGAAGTCGGAAAAAGTGATGGGAAAATTCTTTTAGCGGATGAGATTTCGCCGGATACTTGTCGCTTATGGGATCTGACAACGAAAGAACATTTGGATAAAGATGTCTATCGTCGTGAAATCGGGGATCTGATTCCTGTTTATCAAGAAGTATTAAATCGCTTAGAAAAGGAGTATAGTTCATGTATTTAGTCAAAGTTTATGTCACTTATAAAGAGTCGGTCTTGGATCCTCAAGGAGAAGCAGTCAAAGGAGCGGTTCATCGTTTGGGGTATCAAAATGTCTCTGAAATACGTATTGGGAAATATTTTGAGATCAAAGTTACAGACAGCAACAAAGAATCAGTAGCGGCAGAAATTGAAGAAGTTTGTGACAAGTTACTGGCAAATGTCAATATGGAGACTTATCGTTATGAAATCATTGAGATGGAGGACAAGGAACAATGAAATTTGCAGTAATCGTTTTTCCTGGTTCGAATTGTGATGTCGATTTAATGTATGCCATCAAAGATGTGATGGGCGAAGAAGCCGAATATGTGTGGCATGACGAGACCTCGTTAGCTGGCTTTGATGGTGTATTGCTTCCAGGAGGTTTCTCCTACGGGGATTACCTTCGCTGCGGAGCCATCGCACGTTTCTCGAATATTATGGCAGAAGTCATTCGTTTTGCAGAAGAAGGAAAACCGGTCTTTGGTACGTGCAATGGCTTCCAGATCTTGACAGAAGCTGGCTTGCTGCCAGGGGTTTTACGCAGAAATGAATCGCTGCACTTTATTTGCAAGCCGGTACAGTTGCAAGTCAATAACCAGACGCCTTTTACCTCTGAATACCAGCAAGATGAACGGATCACGATCCCTGTCGCTCATGGAGAAGGAAATTACTATTGCGACGATCAAACCTACCAGGAACTGGAAGCCAATAACCAGATTGTCTTCCGTTATGTGGATAACGTTAACGGGAGTTTACATGGTATTGCCGGCATTTGCAACAAGGCAGGCAATGTTTTAGGGATGATGCCCCATCCTGAGCGGGCAATGGAAGAGTTGCTTGGCTCAAAGGATGGCAAGAAGTTCTTTGCGTCTTTATTGAAAAATTTCGGGAAGGTGCCAGTACATGAATAAAGCAATCATAGCAGAGCCAACACCACAGGAAATCAAAGAAACCAAGCTTTATCAACAATGGGGGCTCACTGATGAAGAATACCAAATGATTTCAGAAGAAATATTAGGTCGACTACCTAATTATACAGAAACGGGTCTCTTTTCAGTAATGTGGAGCGAACATTGTTCCTATAAAAATTCCAAGCCGGTCTTGCGCAAATTTCCAACCGAAGGCCCGCAAGTTTTACAAGGGCCAGGCGAAGGAGCGGGAATCGTCGATATTGGTGATGGCCAAGCAGTTGTCTTTAAAGCGGAAAGTCATAACCATCCTTCGGCCGTGGAGCCTTATGAAGGCGCCGCAACCGGCGTCGGTGGGATTATTCGTGATATTTTCAGTATGGGGGCGCGGCCCATCGCGATCCTAGATTCGTTGCGTTTTGGCGAATTGACGAATGAGCGGACCAAATACCTTTTAGAAGAAGTCGTGGCAGGAATCAGCGGCTATGGAAATTGTATCGGAATCCCTACAGTCGGTGGTGAAGTTGCCTTCGATGCCTGTTACGAAGGGAATCCATTGGTCAATGCGATGTGTGTCGGTTTGATCGACCACAAAGATATTCAAAAAGGACAGGCCAAAGGCGTTGGTAACATAATCATGTATGTGGGAGCAAAAACAGGTAGAGACGGGATCCATGGTGCAACATTTGCTTCTGAGGAGTTCGTGGAGGGAGAAGAACAGCAGCGCTCGGCTGTCCAAGTAGGAGACCCCTTCATGGAAAAATTGTTATTAGAAGCTTGTCTTGAGCTGATCCTTGAACATTCAGACAGTTTGATCGGTATTCAGGACATGGGGGCAGCCGGTCTCGTTTCTTCCAGTTCTGAAATGGCTTCAAAAGCTGGTTCAGGATTAAAACTTTATTTAGATGATGTACCGCAACGAGAAACTGGTATGACACCTTATGAAATGATGCTATCAGAATCCCAGGAGCGGATGCTGATCTGTGTGAAACAAGGACATGAAGCAGAAGTTGAAGCGTTGTTTCAAAAATACGGATTGGAAGCGGTAGTGATTGGTGAAGTAACCGATGATGGTGCGTATCGCTTGTACCATCAGGGAAAAGAAGTTGCCAATTTACCTGTTGATGCTTTGGCAGAAGATGCGCCAACTTATCATAAAGAAAAAGCAGAACCTGCTAGAATCCAAGCATTTCGTCAACAGCCTGATTTTGAACCAGTCATTGATGATGCAACAGCAGTCTTTTTACAATTGTTGCAGCAACCCACGATTGCTTCAAAAAAATCGATTTTTGAAACCTATGATTCTCAAGTGAGAACCAATACCGTTGTTGGCCCAGGAAGTGACGCTGCAGTCCTGCGGATCAAAGGGACCAACAAAGCTTTAGCTATGACCACGGACTGTAATGCTCGCTACTTGTACCTTGATCCTGAACGAGGCGGACAGATTGCTGTAGCAGAAGCAGCTCGCAATATTGTTGCTTCTGGGGGACGACCACTAGCGATCACAGACTGTCTCAACTATGGCTCGCCGGATAAACCAGAAGGCTTTTGGGAGTTATGGACATCGGCAGAAGGGATTGCCAAAGCTTGTGAAATTCTAGAAACTCCTGTTATTTCAGGTAATGTTTCGCTGTATAATGAAACCAACGGGCAGGCAATCTATCCAACACCAGTGATTGGTATGGTAGGGCTGATTGAAAAGGTCGAACATATCACCACACAACATTTCCAGACACCGGAGGATTTGATTTATTTGATTGGAGAAACGAAGGCCGACTTTAACGGCAGTGAACTCCAAAAATTACAAAATGGGTCGATCAATGGCCGTTTGATGGCATTTGATCTATTAGAAGAAAAACAGAATCAGGCAATCGTCTTATCTGCGATCCAGGCTGGACTTGTAAAAAGTGCCCATGACTGTGCAGAAGGCGGATTAGCTGTTGCATTAGCTGAATCTGCGTTTAAGAAGAATGTCGGTATATCTGTTCAACTAGATTTGCCGCAATCTTGGCTTTTTTCAGAAACACAAACGCGATTTGTGCTGTCCATTGCTCCAGAAAATCAAACCGCTTTTGAAGCTTTGGCAGGTGATAGCGCTTGTCTCATCGGAAAAGTTACAGCAGAACCGCAACTAAAAATCCAAGGTAGCGATGGAATGATCGTAGTGGAAACAGCCTTAGCACGTAAGAAATGGGAGGAAGCAATTCCATGTCTATTGAAGTAAAAAGCTTGAATGAAGAATGCGGGGTTTTTGGTGTCTGGGGTCACCCAGATGCTGCCCGAGTTACTTATTTTGGCTTGCACAGTTTACAGCATCGGGGACAAGAAGGCGCTGGGATCGTCGCAAATCAGCAAGGCAAGCTTGCCGGTCATCGAGATCTTGGCTTATTAGCAGAAGTTTTTTCCGATGAACGACTTCTTCAACGATTGACAGGTGAAGCAGCAATCGGACATGTTCGCTATGCTACTGCAGGCAATGGCAGCGTCGATAATATCCAACCTTTTCTTTTTAAGTTTTTTGATCAGCAGATTGGGTTGGCGCACAACGGGAACTTAACCAATGCCAAGAGTTTGCGGAAATCACTTGAGTCTGAAGGAGCCATTTTTCATTCAAATTCAGATACCGAAATTTTGATGCATCTGATTCGCCGCAGTGGTCAAGCGAATTTGCTGGATCGCATCAAAGAAGCGCTGAATCAAGTGAAAGGTGGATTTGCCTATCTTTTGCTGACAGAAGATGCGATGATCGCTGCTCTTGATCCAAATGGATTTCGGCCACTCTCGTTAGGAAAAATGGTCAATGGTGCTTATGTGATTGCTTCAGAGACTTGTGCTTTAGAAGTGATCGGAGCTGAATTTGTTCGAGATATCTGTCCTGGGGAAGTTGTCATTGTGGATCAAGCGGGCTACCGTGTTGAAACATATACGGAAGAAGTCCAACCAGCGATTTGCTCAATGGAATTCATTTATTTTGCACGACCAGATTCGAATATTGCCGGCGTCAATGTCCATACTGCACGAAAAAATATGGGACGTAATCTTGCCCAAGAAGCACCGATCGAAGCAGATATGGTGATCGGTGTACCGAACTCATCCTTATCGGCCGCCAGCGGGTTTGCAGAAGAATCTGGCATTCCTTACGAATTAGGATTAGTCAAAAATCAATACATTGCACGAACATTTATCCAGCCCACTCAAGAATTACGGGAACAAGGCGTTCGGATGAAGCTATCTGCCGTCCGCGGTGTGGTTGAAGGAAAAAAAGTGATCATGGTGGATGACTCGATCGTTCGCGGCACTACTAGCCGACGAATCGTTCAATTGTTAAAAGAAGCCGGTGCCAAAGAAGTTCACGTTCGGATTGCTTCACCGCCATTAAGATATCCTTGTTTTTACGGAATCGATATTCAGACGCGGAAAGAACTGATCGCTGCTCAGCAAAGTGTCGAAGAAATTCGACAAACGATCGGTGCCGATTCGTTGGCTTTTCTCAGTGAGACTGGCTTGATCGAAGCAATCGGGTTAGATTTAGATGCCCCCTATTCTGGATTGTGCATGGCCTATTTCAATGGTGATTATCCTACACCGCTTTATGATTATGAAGAAAGCTATTTAGCGTCGCTCGAATAAATGGTACAGGAGGAACTCAAAGTGGCAAATGCTTATGCAAAGGCTGGTGTTGATGTGAACGCCGGGTATGAAGTCGTTGATCGAATCAAAAAACATGTCAAAAGAACAGAACGGTTAGGTGTAATGGGTGCCATCGGTGGCTTTGGCGGCTGTTTTGACTTGTCAAACTATCCGCTGAAAGAACCAGTGCTGGTATCCGGTACTGATGGTGTAGGAACGAAATTATTAGTAGCGATCCAACAAAATCAACACCAAACGATTGGAATCGATTGTGTTGCGATGTGTGTCAATGATATTGTCGCTCAAGGAGCAGAACCGATCTATTTTTTGGATTATGTCGCAGTGGGCAAGAATGATCCCGAAAAAATCGAACAAATTATCGCCGGGGTTGCAGAGGGCTGCGTTCAGTCGGGAGCGGCTCTGATAGGCGGTGAGACAGCAGAAATGCCAGGGATGTACTCGGAAGAGGACTATGACTTGGCTGGTTTTGCGGTGGGAATTGTTGAAAAATCTCGTCTGATCACGGGAGCATCGATTGAACCGGGACATTTTCTGATCGGGCTGCCTGCTTCTGGTATCCATTCAAACGGGTATTCATTGGTTCGCAAGATCTTTTTTGAACAGCAAGGTTTTCAAATGGCAGAGAAGTTGCCGGAATTAGGCGGAAAAACTCTCGGAGAAGAATTGTTAACACCAACGAGAATCTACGTATCCGCTGTACTGCCGTTACTTGAAAAACAATTAATTGACGGTATCTCGCATATCACGGGTGGCGGCTTTATCGAGAATATTCCCCGGATGTTGCCGCCGCAGACAACAGCAGAAATCACACTGGGAACGTGGCCGCAACTGCCGATTTTTGAGGCTCTAGCTTCTTATGGAAAAATCCCGGCCCATGAAATGTATGAGATCTTCAATATGGGGATTGGGATGGTTCTTGCTGTTGCACCAGAGAAGAAAGAACAAGTGCTAGCTTTGTTAAACGAGCAGAATGAAGCAGCTTACGTTATTGGTAAAGTAACGGAGGCTCAAGAACATGCGGTTCTTTTACAAGGAGATCCGCTATGAGGATCGCTGTTTTTGCATCAGGAAACGGCAGTAATTTTACCGCAATTGCCGATGCGATTAGAGGAGAAGAACTCAAAGGGGCTACATTAGCGCTGCTGTTCTCAGATAATGCCGCCGCATTTGTCTTGGAACGGGCTAAAGACGCGGGGGTACCGACATTGCAGTTATCCCCGCAGAAATTTCCTTCGAAAGCAGCGTTCGAAGCCGCACTGTTGAACGAGTTGGCGGAACATTCGATTGAGCTGATCGTTTTGGCAGGCTATATGCGGATCGTTGGACCTACGTTGCTAGCCGCTTTTCCCAATAGAATCATCAATCTGCATCCCTCATTGCTGCCTAGTTTTCCTGGAAAATCCGGTATTGCCGATGCCTTTCATTATGGAGTGAAGGTGACTGGGATCACCATTCATTACGTTGACAGTGGTATCGATACGGGGCCGATCATTGCGCAAGAAGTGGTACGTATCGAATCGGAAGATACATTAGAATGCTTAGAAGCAAAGATCCATCAATTAGAGCATCGAGTCTATCCAGCGGTCATAGCTGAAATCATTCATAAAGGAGACCATCAATCGTGAAAAAAAGAGCGTTGATCAGTGTGTCAGATAAACAAGGGATCGTATCTTTTGCCAAAAATTTAGTACAAAACGGCTACGAAATCATTTCGACAGGAGGGACAAAATCTGCTCTGGAAGCGGCTGGTCTTGAACCGATTGCGATAGAAACGGTCACAGGATTTCCCGAAATGATGGACGGACGTGTCAAAACATTGCATCCAAAGATCCACGGTGGTTTGCTGGGTCGCCGGGACCTGCCTGAACATTTAGCAGCAATGGAAAAACATGACATTGCGCCGATCGATCTGGTTGTTGTCAACCTTTATCCTTTTAAGGAAACGATTGCCCAAGCGGATGTGACAGAAGAGCAAGCCATTGAGAATATCGATATCGGTGGACCAAGCATGCTGCGCTCCGCTGCAAAAAACTTTGCTGCAGTGACAGTGATCGTTGATCCTAAAGATTATCCCCTCATTCTAGATGAATTGACGGAAACCGGTCAGACGCAGCTTGCCACGCGCAAACGCTTAGCGGCTAAAGTATTTCGCCATACAGCAGCTTATGACGCCTTGATCGCCGATTATTTGACAAAAGCAGTTGAAGAGTCTGAACCGGAGAAGTTGACACTGACGTATGAATTGAAACAAACGTTGCGCTACGGAGAAAATAGCCATCAAACTGCTGCTTTTTATCAAGATGCATTGCCAGTTCCTTATTCGATCGCTAGTGCAAAACAACTTCACGGCAAAGAATTGTCCTACAACAACATCAAAGATGCGGATGCCGCTTTGCGAATCGCAAAAGAATTTACGGAACCCACTGCAGTCGCTCTTAAACATATGAATCCTTGTGGTATCGGAACAGCGACGACGATTTTTGACGCTTTTGAACGGGCATACGAAGCAGATCCAGTTTCGATTTTTGGAGGAATCATCGTATTGAATCGCCCCGTTGATGAAGCAACAGCTGCTGCATTGCATCAAATATTTCTTGAGATCGTGATTGCGCCTGCTTTTGAACCAGCGGCGCTGGATATTTTGACGAAGAAGAAAAACATTCGCTTGATGACGTTAGATTTTGTAGCAAATCCTGTCGAAACAGAAATGGTCTCTGTATTAGGTGGTTTATTAGTTCAAGAACAAGATACATTAGCAGAATCTCCTAAGGATTGGACGGTCGTAACGAAACGTCAGCCTAGCAAGAATGAGTTGGAAGCAATGGCTTTTGCTTGGAAAGCGGTAAAACATGTCAAATCAAATGCCATCGTTTTAGCGAACCAATATCAAACAGTTGGAATTGGTGCTGGCCAAATGAATCGCGTGGGTTCTGTAAAAATCGCCATTGAACAAGCTGCTGAAGCTGGAAAATTAACGGATGCAGTTTTAGCTAGCGATGCGTTCTTCCCAATGGATGATAGCGTGGAATATGCTGCAAAACGGGGAATCAAGGCAATCATTCAACCTGGAGGCAGTATTAAAGACCAAGCGTCTATCGAAATGGCAGATCAATACGGAGTAGCGATGATCTTTACTGGCGTTCGGCATTTTAGACATTAAAAGACATTAAATTCAGGAGGAGCAGATGAAGCTTTTAGTTATTGGTAGTGGTGGTAGAGAACATGCAATCGCCAAAAAATTACTCGCAGATCCGATCGTAGAAACAGTCTACTGCGCGAAAGGGAATCCGGGCATGGTCAGCGATGGCATTCAGGTAGTTGCTATCCCAGAAACAGACCATCAAAGCTTGATCGCGTTTGCAAAAGAGATGGCCATCGATTGGACCTTTGTAGGCCCTGAAGTTCCTTTGCTTAATGGCATCGTTGATGATTTCCAAGCTGCAGGATTGAACATTTTTGGCCCAAATAAAGCAGCGGCGATGATTGAAGGTTCGAAGGAATTTGCCAAAGAATTGATGGCAAAATATCAGATTCCAACCGCTGAATACCAGTCTTTTGTAGATAGTGAAAAAGCGAAAGCGTATATCCAAGAAAAAGGTGCCCCAATCGTAATCAAAGCAGACGGTTTAGCTGCTGGAAAAGGGGTCGTTGTCGCAGCAACAGTGGATCAGGCACTGGCTGCGGTAGAAGAAATGTTGGAAGAACAAAAATTTGGTCAAAGTGGTGCCAAAGTTGTGATCGAAGATTTTCTGGAAGGAGAAGAGTTTTCGCTGCTGGCTTTTGTTCATGAAGAGCAAGTTTATCCCATGGTGATTGCGCAAGATCATAAACGAGCGTTTGATGGGGATGAAGGACCGAATACTGGTGGAATGGGAGCTTACTCTCCTGTTCCGCAAATTCCTCAGTCAATGATCGATCAAGCAATCGAGACGGTTTTGATCCCGGCTGCTACAGGAATGATTGATCAAGGAACACCCTTTACGGGTATTTTATATGCGGGGCTGATTGCCACAGTTGAAGGACCTAAAGTGATTGAATTCAATGCTCGTTTTGGAGATCCAGAGACACAAGTCGTTTTGAGTCGGCTAACGAGTGGGTTAGCTCAGATTATTGATGCATTGCTCAATGGAAGACAGCCGGAGATTACTTGGGATCAGCAGTTTTCTGTTGGTGTGGTCGTGGCGGCTGAAGGGTATCCAGAAACCTATCAACAGGGAATGATCATTCCGCAAAAAGCGGCTGAAGATGTTCAACTGTTTTATGCAGGGGTTGCTGAAAGAGCAGGAGAATTGGTGGCAGCAGGCGGGCGAGTATTTTTAGCGGAAGGGCAAGGTGCTTCTTTGGAGGAAGCGCAAAAGAAAGTTTACCAAGCGCTAGCAAAAATGCCTTTGAACAAGATGTTTTATCGAAAAGATATTGGTGCCAAAGCATTAAAGTAACCGCAACTTCTCTTTGGTTCCATCGTTTAAACAAAAGATCGCTGATGAGAGAACAGCGATCTTTTTTTCTTAAAAAGAGGTAGCGTTTTCAAACGGATATGCTAAAATAGAAGAGCAAACAGAGGAGGAAAAATACGTGAAAAAAATTAAATTTGGTTCAACCGATTTAGAAGTTTCAAGTGTCATTTTGGGATTGATGCGAATCAATAATGCAAAAGATCCTGTAGCTGTACTGACGACAGCAATCGAGAATGGTATTACTTTCTTTGATCATGCAGATATCTATGGCGGTGGCGAATGCGAAAGTATTTTTGCAGATGCCCTTGCGCAAACCGAATATAAAAGGGAAGATCTTTTCATTCAATCGAAATGTGGTATCGTCCCAGGGAAAATGTTCGATTTTTCGAAAGAACACATTATTAAATCCGTTGAAGGCAGTTTGAAACGCTTGAAAATGGATTATCTTGACGCGTTGCTGTTGCATCGCCCGGATACGTTAGTGGAGCCCGAAGAAGTCGCTGCTGCTTTCGACGAGCTGGAAAAAGCGGGAAAAGTTAAGTATTTTGGAGTCAGCAATCAAAATTCTGGTCAAATCGAATTGTTGAAAAAATATGTCTCTCAACCATTGCTGGCCAATCAATTGCAATTTGGCATCATGCATACTGGAATGATCGATCGAGGCATCCATGTCAATATGACGGATAGCGGCAGTGTCGATCATGATGGCGGCATTCTTGAGTATTCTCGGCTGAATGATATGACGATCCAAGCGTGGTCGCCATACCAATATGGATTCTTTGAAGGTGTCTTCATCGGAAATGAGAAATTCCCAGAACTGAATGCAAAACTAGAAGAATTGGCTGAGAAGTATCAAACGACTGCGACAGGAATCGCATCTGCTTGGATTCTACGGCACCCAGCAAATATGCAAGTGATCGCAGGCACGATGACGCCGCATCGTATCGAAGAGATCGCTAAGGCATCTACGATTGTGTTGACACGCCAAGAATGGTATGAAGTATATTTGGCAGCTGGCAATATTTTACCTTAAAAAAAGAAGAAACCCTTTATTTAATGGAAACTATCTCAGGAATGTTCGTAAAAGACGAACATTCCTGTTGCTTTTTAAAAAAAAGATTCTAAAACACTTGTATTTATGAGTGAGCTGGTTTAAATTGTTGTGGGCATTAAAAATAGGCGACAGCCATTTGATGCTTGCTTCACTCTTATCAAGATTTGGAGGATATTTTTATGTTTGACATGAAAGTTTTTGATTACGAAGATATACAATTAATCCCTAATAAATGTATCGTGAATAGCCGTTCAGAATGTGATACGACGGTTACTTTAGGCAAACATTCATTTAAAATGCCGGTCGTTCCTGCAAATATGCAAACGATCATTGATGAATCAATCGCAGAATTTTTAGCTGAAAATGGCTATTTTTATATTATGCATCGCTTTGACGAAGCAGCCCGCATTCCTTTTATCAAAAAAATGAAGGAAAAAGGCCTGATCTCTTCGATCAGTGTCGGTGTCAAAGACTATGAGTATACTTTTGTCGAAACATTGGCTGCTGAAGGACTGGTGCCTGATTATATTACGATCGATATTGCCCATGGACATTCCAATGCTGTCATCAATATGATCCAACATATCAAAAAACATTTACCAGATGCTTTTGTGATCGCAGGGAATGTTGGCACACCTGAAGCGGTCCGAGAATTGGAAAATGCCGGCGCGGATGCAACGAAAGTCGGGATCGGACCAGGGAAAGTTTGTATCACTAAAATCAAAACTGGTTTTGGAACTGGTGGGTGGCAATTAGCTGCATTACGCTGGTGTGCAAAAGCAGCTCGCAAGCCGATTATCGCCGATGGGGGAATCCGCACCCATGGAGATATCGCAAAATCTGTTCGTTTTGGGGCAACGATGGTCATGATTGGTTCATTGTTTGCTGGACATGAAGAATCTCCCGGGGAAACAAAAGTCGAAAATGGTGTCGTTTTAAAAGAATACTTTGGCTCTGCTTCTGAATTCCAAAAAGGGGAAAAGAAAAACGTCGAAGGGAAAAAAATCTGGATCCCTTACAAAGGTTCTTTGAAAGATACTTTGGTTGAGATGCAGCAAGATCTACAATCATCGATCTCCTATGCCGGTGGCAAAGACCTCGAATCGATTCGAAAAGTTGATTATGTGATCGTGAAAAACTCGATTTTCAATGGCGATACAATTTAAGTTGCTTCGGCTGTAGAATTGACAGTGGCATGAATAAAAGTTCGATCCAAAAGATTTCTTTGGTCTTACAGCAAGCGATAGCAAAACATTCTTATCACTTGCTGCTGAGGGCAACAAGTCTTTTGGTTTTTTTATTTTCAGCGCTGACCTTCTGCTTTTTGTGGAATCATCTCTATCGACTATTTGGTTTTTCTTAATCTTTCGTTATAATAGAAGAAATGATGAAAAAAAACTAAAAAAATATTCTGAGCTAAAAGCGGATATTCAGTTGACTAAGTGAGTAAGAGCAATAACAATAAAGTAAACATGCAGAAAGAAGCAGGTGAGTGTTTGACTATCAAAGTAATGTCCGTTTTTGGGACAAGACCGGAAGCCATCAAGATGGCGCCTTTGGTAAAAGAATTAGAGGCTGATCCTCGATTTCAATCAATTGTCGTGGTGACAGCCCAACATCGCGAGATGTTAGATCAAGTATTAGAGGTTTTTGCGATCGAACCTGATTACGACTTGGATATCATGACATTGGGACAGACGTTGACCGGCATCACTACAAAAGTCTTGCTGGAATTAGAACCGATTCTCCACCAAGAAAAACCGTCAATTGTGCTTGTTCATGGTGACACAACAACGGCATATGCCGCAGCAACCGCAGCTTTTTACGCTCAGATTCCGATCGGTCATGTTGAAGCTGGTTTGCGGACGTGGAATAAACGATCACCCTATCCGGAAGAAGCCAACCGACAACTCATCGATGTGCTAGCGGATCTTTACTTTGCTCCAACGCTTCAAAGTAAAGAAAATCTACTTGCGGAAAATCATGATCCAGAAGCCATCTTTGTCACTGGCAATACCGCGATTGATGCCATGCGCTACACTGTTTCTCAAGACTATCAGCATCCTACACTAACAGACAAAAAACAACGAAAGATTTTGTTGACGATGCACCGCAGAGAGAATTTAGGTCAGCCGATGAAGAATGTTTTTCAGGCATTGGCTCGAATCGCAGGCGAGTTTCCAGAAGTCTCAGTCGTTTTTCCGATGCATAAAAATCCCAAAGTTCGAGAAATTGCCCAAGAAACTCTGGGTGCTTTAGAGAATGTTACATTGATTGAACCTTTAGATGTCATCGATTTTCACAATTTTGCCAACCAAAGCACATTGATTCTAACTGATTCCGGCGGTGTCCAAGAAGAAGCCCCTTCTCTCGGTGTTCCTGTATTGGTGTTGCGGGACACAACTGAACGTCCAGAAGGCATTGCGGCAGGAACGTTGAAATTGGTCGGTACAGGGGAAGAGGATGTGTATCAAGCAACGAAGCAGTTGTTGCAGGATCACGCTGCATATACCGCAATGGCGCATGCTGAAAATCCTTATGGTGATGGTAAAGCAAGTCAGCGAATCAAAGAAGTGTTGGCTCAATATTACCGTCTGTCCGGAATGGCAGATCCTTCGATCCAATGATCCAAAAACTGAAAATGGAATTGAAAAATAACAAAAGTATTTTCACATAATGGTTGACCTATATAATTAGATAGACTATAGTGAGGATAGAAATAAATAATTGTTAGGTGAGGCTCCTATATGGACACAAGCTGCTGCCGCAAAAGTATCGAGAGATGCTTAGTTGGTAGGACAGGTCTAATCGTGAAGGTTAAACCCAAAGCAGCTGATAACGTCAAGTTATCTACGCCCTATAGTGCTAAAGCTCTACAATGATCATGAGTTTTTTACGCATGCTTATTGGGAGCATGCGTTTTTTTGTGTTAATGGTCACTGATGCCTTTATTTTAGCTGATACATACAGACCTTTATGAGGTGCTGCAAGACAATTGCTGACTGCCTTTATTTTTGACCAACACTTCTGCATGATCCAGAGTTTCTTGCTTGATAAACAGAGAGGAAGATGAACATGGAATACCCCAGTCCCCAGATGAACAATAAAAAGAATGCTAGGGGTAGCAAATGCAACTCCTAGTTATAGGAGGAAAAGAAGATGTTAAAAAAATTATCTAAAGATCAAGAATTAAAATTACTTGCACAACTTTCGGAAAGAGAGTTGCTGATGGAAATGCGGACTTCGTTTAATGGACTATCAAAAGAGGATGCAGCAGAACGTCTGGAAGAATATGGACCAAACCAAGTAGATGCACAAAAACCAACACCTGCTTGGCTGATGTTTTTAAGTGCTTTCAAAGATCCTTTTGTATTAGTTTTGGCTTTGCTGATGGTCATTTCTTTTTTCACAGGTGATTATGAAGCAGTGGTCGTGATGGGAATCATGATCTTAGCAAGTGTTACGATCACATTCGTGCAAGAATATCGTTCGCAAAAAGCAAGTTTGGCTTTAAAAGAATTAATTGAAAATACATGTTCTGTCACTCGAGACGGCGAAACGATCGAGATTCCGATGGATGAAGTCGTACCAGGAGACATCGTGACATTGGCAACCGGGGATATGATTCCGGCAGATGCTATTTTGATTTGGACAAAAGATTTATTTATCAATCAATCTTCTCTGACGGGAGAATCTATGCCGGTGGAAAAATTTGTCGATGCTGGGATCAAAGATTCTAAAGAAACGATTTCCGCATTAGATATGCAAGATTTGGTTTTCATGGGAACGGATGTCCTTAGTGGACAAGGTAAAGCAATTATTTTAAAAACCGGTCAAAGTACTTTTTTTGGTGATATTGCCAAAAATGCAACGTCAAAACGAGGAAAGACTACTTTTGAGGATGGTTTGACGAAAGTCAGTAAATTGTTGCTGCGAATGGTAATGGTTTTGTTTCCCATCGTCTTTTTGATCAATGGATTGACAAAAGGAGACTGGGGAGAAGCCCTTTTCTTCGCAATCGCTGTAGCTGTTGGCTTGACTCCGGAAATGTTGCCAATGATCGTCACAAGTAATTTGGCAAAAGGTGCCATGTCGTTAGCTAAAGAAAAAGTGATCGTCAAAGAATTGCCTTCGATTCAAAACTTGGGCAGTATGGACGTTTTATGTACGGATAAAACCGGCACGATCACTGAAGATCGCGTCGTATTAGTGCAGCATCTGAATCCGTTTGGTAAAGAAGACCAACAAGTGTTGGATATGACCTATTTGAATTCCTACTATCAAACAGGTTGGAAAAATTTGATGGATATTGCGGTATTGAACTACTTCGAAGATACAGAGCGCCAAGCACCGTATCAAGAAGTCATCAAAGTGGATGAAATCCCCTTTGACTTTTCCCGCCGGCGTTTAACAGTGGTTGTCAAAGCAGATGGACACCAAATCATGGTCACAAAAGGTGCTGCTGAGGAAATGGAGAAAGTCTGCAAATACGTGGAAGTCAACGGACAAGTTCTGGAATTGACAGATGAATTAAGAGAAAAACTTCGTGAGGTAAATCACCGCTTGAACAAACAGGGCATGCGTGTCCTAACAGTAGCAATCAAGCGAGATGCTCACGCAGAAGCCGTCTACACAGTTGAAGATGAACAAGATATGATCATGATCGGATTCATGGGCTTTTTAGACCCAGCGAAAGAGTCCGCAAAAACAGCTATTGCTTCATTACATGGTCATGGTGTCAACGTGAAAGTTTTGACTGGTGACAATGCGATCGTGGCGCAAAAGGTGTGTAAAGATGTGGGGATCGAAGTGAACGACTATCTTCTAGGGATAGACGTTGATCGTCTCTCTGATGAAGAATTGGCTGAAAAAGCAGAAGCGGTCAATCTATTTGCTAAGTTGAATCCTATGCAAAAGTCACGCATCATTCAGTCGCTGCAAGCCGATGGTCATACTGTCGGATTTATGGGAGATGGAATCAATGATGCGCCTGCACTGCGGGCTGCTGATGTCGGTATTTCTGTAGATACGGCCGCAGACATTACCAAAGACGCAAGTTCGATCATTTTATTAGAAAAAAGCTTGAATGTGTTAGATAAAGGCGTCATTGAAGGCCGTAAAGTTTTCACAAACATGATGAAATACATCAAGATGACATTGAGTTCAAACTTTGGGAATGTTTTTTCGATTCTTGTCGCTAGTGCATTCTTGCCTTTCTTGCCAATGCTTTCTATTCAATTGCTGGTGCAAAATCTAGTCTATGATATGGCACAGTTGACTATTCCTTGGGATAATGTGGATGTGGAAGAACTAGAAAAACCAGTCAAGTGGCAAGTCAGAGGCTTATTGAAATTCACCGTAAGCATTGGACCAGTCAGCAGTATTTTTGATATCTTGACATTCTTCGTGATGTGGCATGTGTTCCAAGCAAATGCCATTCAAGAACAAGCGCTGTTCCAAGCCGGCTGGTTCATGATCGGTCTTGTGACGCAAACATTAGTCGTGCATATGGTCCGGACGCGTAAACTGCCATTTTTCCAAAGTATCGCATCGCCAGCAGTCTTACTGTCAAGCGTTCTTGCGATTTTGGTGGGTTTCGGTATTATCTTGTCGCCGCTGCACACAGTCTTTGATTTTGCAGCGCTACCATCTTCTTACTGGCCATGGTTTGTCGGCATTATTCTTGCCTACCTGGTAAGCGTAGAAGTAGCTAAGAGAATCTATATCCATTATACAAAAGAGTGGATCTGAGAAAAGAAACGGATAGTCATAAAAGATTTTAACTTTTATGCTATCTGTTTCTTTTTTATTCTATTCTGTATTATTTTTTTCTCATTATCAAAAAAAACTAATTTTACTAAGTCGGAACATTCACAAGGGAAAGTCCTCGAGGTGTTACGTTTCTGTTTAGTTAAAAGGCGAAGTCTGTACTATTCTTAAAAGAAAAAAAGAATTTAATAAGGAGCAAAGCAAGAAAGCGATTGCTTAAATGTGATTGTTTTCACTAATCGTTTCTTAAGAGTTGGTCTAATGGGAATCGTTTTATTAAAAAAAAATACCTTTTCACTTGTCTTATTCTCGTTTAAATGATAATTTATAGTAGTAAATGATTTTTCGATGATACAGATTTTATCCCTGTTACATTCGAAAGTGAATTTTTATATCAGAGAGGAAAGTGTGTCAAGATGGCAAAAAAACAAAAAGCACTTGATTTCCAAGCAATTTTGGAGCAAGTCAATGCAGATTTTCCAACTTATCAAGCATTAGATAAAGACGGAAAAATCGTAAATCCAGATTTAGTACCTGATCTAAGTGACGACGAATTAGTCGAGTTGATGACTCGCATGGTATGGTCCCGTGTATTAGACCAACGCTCTACTGCGTTAAACCGTCAAGGTCGTCTAGGTTTCTTCGCGCCAACAGCTGGTCAAGAAGCAAGTCAATTAGCAAGTCATTTTGCATTTGAAAAAGAAGATGTGCTTTTACCGGGTTACCGTGATGTCCCTCAATTGATCCAACACGGCCTTCCATTGAAAGAAGCGTTCTTATGGTCTCGCGGACACGTAGCTGGAAACCTTTATCCAGAAGACTTGCAAGCTTTACCACCACAAATCATTATCGGTGCGCAATACGTGCAAGCTGCTGGTGTAGCTCTTGGTCTGAAAAAGCGCAACAAGAAAAATGTTGTCTTCACTTATACAGGTGATGGCGGTTCTTCACAAGGGGACTTCTATGAAGCAATCAACTTTGCTGGTGCTTACCATGCAAACGCTGTATTCTACATCCAAAACAACGGTTTTGCGATTTCAACACCTCGTGAAGTTCAAAGTGCTGCGCCAACATTAGCTCAAAAAGCAGCTGCAGCTGGTATCCCAGGAATCCAAGTGGATGGTATGGATCCATTAGCAGTTTACACTGTCTCAAAAGCAGCTCGTGAATGGGCAGCAAATGGCAATGGACCAGTTTTGATTGAAACATTGACTTACCGTTATGGTCCACACACATTATCAGGGGATGACCCAACGCGTTACCGTTCAAAAGATATGGACAGCGAATGGCAACAAAAAGACCCATTGGTTCGCTTCCGTACGTACTTGACTGAAAAAGGACTATGGTCTGAAGAAAAAGAAGAACAAATCATTGAACAAACTAAAGAAGAAATCAAAGCTGCAATCGCTGAAGCTGACCGTGTACCTAAACAAAAAGTTTCAGATTTCTTGAAAAATATGTTTGAAGTACAACCTCAAAACATTAAAGAACAAATTGCAACTTACGAAGCGAAGGAGTCGAAATAGTCATGGCACAAAAAACAATGATTCAAGCAATTACAGATGCCTTAGCTGTTGAAATGGAAAACGACAAAGAAATTTTAGTCTTTGGTGAAGACGTCGGTAAAAACGGCGGGGTTTTCCGGGCAACAGAAGGTTTACAAGAAAAATTCGGTGAAGATCGTGTTTTCGATACCCCTCTTGCTGAATCTGGTATCGGCGGTTTAGCTTTTGGTTTAGCACTAGAAGGTTTCCGTCCAGTTCCAGAAATTCAATTCTTCGGATTCGTTTTTGAAACATTTGATGAAATCGTTGGACAAATGGCACGTACTCGCTACCGTATGGGCGGCACACGCAACTTGCCAATTACGATTCGTTCACCATTTGGTGGTGGTGTGCATACACCAGAATTGCACTCAGATAACTTGGAAGGATTGATTGCTCAATCACCAGGTATCCGTGTCGTGATTCCATCAAACCCATACGATGCAAAAGGATTGTTAATTGCTTCTATTCGCAGCAATGATCCTGTTGTTTTCTTAGAACATATGAAACTTTACCGTTCATTCCGTGAAGAAGTGCCAGAAGAAGCGTATGAAGTTCCATTGGATAAAGCAGCGGTGACTCGTGAAGGAACAGACGTATCGATCATCACTTATGGTGCAATGGTTCGTGAAGCAATCAAAGCAGCGGATAACTTAGCAAAAGAAAACATCAATGCTGAAATTATCGATTTGCGTACAGTTGCTCCTCTTGATGTGGAAACAATCATTAAATCTGTTGAAAAAACAGGTCGTGTGGTTGTTGTTCAAGAAGCTCAAAAACAAGCAGGCGTAGGCGCTCAAGTCGTTTCTGAAATTTCTGAACGTGCGGTTCTTTCATTAGAAGCACCAATTGGACGTGTATCTGCTCCAGATACAATCTTCCCATTCGGTCAAGCAGAAAATATCTGGTTGCCAAATGCTAAAGATATCGAAGACAAAGTGAAAGAAATCGTGAACTTTTAATAGTTAAAGAAGGGAAGAATAGAAAATGGCATTTCAATTTAAATTACCGGATATCGGTGAAGGGATCGCAGAAGGCGAAATCGTAAAATGGTTCGTTAAACCCGGCGATACCATCAATGAAGATGATACTTTATTGGAAGTTCAAAACGACAAATCAGTTGAAGAAATCCCATCTCCAGTCACAGGTACTGTAAAAAATATCCTTGTATCAGAAGGAACAGTTGCTAATGTTGGTGATGTATTAGTAGAAATCGATGCACCTGGCCATGAAGACAATGAAGGAGATGCAGGTGTGGCAGCGCAAGCCCAAACTCCTGCACAACCAGCTGCTGTTCCAACAACGGAAGCTGCATCTGCTGGTTCTTCAGAAGGCGAAGGCGTATTCCAATTCAAATTACCAGATATCGGAGAAGGAATTGCAGAAGGCGAAATCGTAAAATGGTTCGTTAAACCCGGCGATACCATCAATGAAGATGATACTTTATTGGAAGTTCAAAACGACAAATCAGTTGAAGAAATCCCATCTCCAGTCACAGGTACTGTAAAAAATATCCTTGTATCAGAAGGAACAGTTGCTAATGTTGGTGATGTATTAGTAGAAATCGATGCTCCAGGACACAACAGTGCACCAGCTGCTAGTTCTGCAGCGCCAACTGCAGCGCCAGAAAAAGTTGAAACTTCTGGCTCAGCAAGTGTCGTTGAAGCTGCTGATCCAAACAAACGTGTATTAGCAATGCCTTCTGTCCGTCAATTTGCTCGTGAAAAAGATGTCGACATCACACAAGTAACTGCAACTGGCAAAGGTGGCCGCGTGACAAAAGAAGACATTGAGAACTTCCTATCTGGTGGCGGAGCTTCAGCAACTGCAGAAGCAGCAGCTCCAGCAAAAGAAGAAGCACAAGCACCAGCAGCTGAAAGCAAACCAGCAGCACCAGCTAAAGCCTTCAAGTCTAACTTGGGTGATTTAGAAGAACGTGTAGCATTAACTCCAACACGTAAAGCAATTGCGAAAGCAATGGTCAACAGCAAACATACAGCACCTCATGTAACATTGCATGATGAAGTAGAAGTAACAAATCTTTGGGATAATCGTAAGAAATTTAAAGAAGTTGCTGCTGCCAATGGCACAAAACTTACTTTCTTGCCATATGTTGTAAAAGCATTGACTGCTACAGTCAAAAAATTCCCTATCTTGAATGCTTCAATCGATGATGCAAAACAAGAAATTGTGTACAAAAACTACTACAATATCGGTATTGCTACGGATACGGATCATGGGTTATATGTACCAAATGTCAAAGATGCAGACCGCAAAGGAATGTTTGCTATCGCTGATGAAATCAACGAAAAAGCTAAACTTGCTCATGACGGCAAACTTTCTGCAGATGACATGCGCAATGGAACGATCACTATCAGTAACATTGGTTCTGTAGGTGGTGGCTGGTTCACACCAGTAATCAACTACCCTGAAGTAGCTATCTTGGGTGTTGGTACAATCGCGCAACAACCAATCGTCAATGCTGAGGGCGAAATCGTTGTCGGCCGCGTAATGAAACTTTCATTGAGCTTTGACCACCGAATTGTTGATGGTGCAACAGCGCAACAAGCAATGAATAATATCAAACGTCTATTAGCTGATCCAGAGCTATTAATGATGGAAGGATGATTAACAAATGGTAGTTGGAGATTTTGCTGTTGAATTAGATACAGTTGTAATCGGTGCGGGACCTGGTGGCTATGTAGCTGCCATCCGCGCAGCGGAAATGGGACAAAAAGTTGCGATCATTGAAAGAGAATACATTGGCGGTGTTTGTTTAAACGTTGGTTGTATCCCTTCAAAAGCATTGATTGCAGCAGGACATCATTACCAAGAATCACTAGATTCGACAATGTTTGGTGTAACAAGCGAAAACGTATCTCTTGATTTTGCTAAAACACAAGAATGGAAAGACAACAAAGTTGTGAAAACATTGACTTCAGGTGTTGGCTTCCTATTGAAAAAACACAAAGTTGAAACAATTGAAGGGGAAGCTTTCTTTGTTGATGATCACACATTACGTGTGATTCATCCTGATTCAGCTCAAACTTATTCTTTCAATAATGCAATCATCGCGACAGGTTCTCGCCCAATTGAAATCCCTGGTTTCAAATTCGGTGGACGTGTGCTTGATTCTACTGGCGGATTGGCATTGAAAGAAGTGCCTAAAAAATTCGTTGTTATCGGTGGCGGTGTCATCGGTTCTGAACTTGGTGCTGCTTATGCAAACCTTGGAGCAGAAGTAACGATTCTTGAAGGTTCTCCTCAAATTTTGCCAACTTATGAAAAAGATATGGTTAAATTAGTTGAAGAAGACTTCGCTAAAAAAGGCGTAACGATCGTTACTAATGCAATGGCTAAAGAAGCTGTTGATAATGGCGATAGTGTAACGGTTAAATACGCTGTTGATGGCAAAGAAGAATCAGTGACAGCTGACTATGTGATGGTTACAGTTGGTCGACGTCCGAATACAGATGACATGGGCTTAGAGCAAGCCGGTGTCGAAGTTGGCGAACGTGGATTAATCACAGTTGACAAACAAGGCCGTACGAACGTATCAAACATCTTTGCAATCGGAGATATCGTACCTGGTGCAGCACTTGCTCATAAAGCAAGTTATGAAGCAAAAATTGCTGCTGAAGCCATTTCTGGTAAAAAAGTTGCTGTTGATTATAAAGCAATGCCAGCGGTTGCCTTTACTGATCCAGAATTAGCTTCTGTCGGTATGACGATCAAAGATGCAAAAGATGCTGGAATTGAAGCGAAAGCTTACAAATTCCCATTCTCTGGAAATGGTCGTGCATTGTCTCTTGGTAAAACAGAAGGATTTATACGCTTAGTAACAACAGTAGAAGACAATGTGATCATCGGTGCGCAAATCGCTGGTTTAGGTGCAAGTGACATGGTTTCAGAATTGGCTCTTGCAATCGAATCAGGTATGAACGCAGAAGATATCGCGTTAACGATCCACCCACATCCATCTTTAGGTGAGATCACCATGGATGCTGCTGAGTTGGCATTAGGCTTACCAATCCATATTTAATGATAGAAGACTCGTTCATCCTTTCGATGAGCGAGTTTTTTTATGTGATCAAGTATCAGTGAATGGCATAAAATACTGACGGTTGCATACTTGATTGCTGTAGCAAATCTGTCTGAATTATGCTATATTAAGTTGCTATCTAAAACGGATGAAGGCGGGGATTGTATGCGTAAACAATTGGGTGGGAAAACGATTCGTCTCTATTATACAAGTCTGCAATTTCTTTATTGGATGATGTTTTGTTCAATTTATGGATTTGCCACATTATTTCTGATTTATTTTAAGATCGATCCAGCAAAAATCGGTGGGATCTTAGCACTTATCAATATTTTTTCAGCCGCGCTTCAGCCTTTCATCAGTCAAGTGATCATTAAAAGAAAAAGGATTCCCTTGATTGCTGTCCTAAAAGGGATGACACTGAGCCTGATTATCGCTCTTCTAGTAGGGTTATTACTGCCAGCACTGACGATTATCAGTTTTATCATTGGTGCAATCGTGCTAGTTTCCATGCAGTCATTTATCAATGCTCTTGCATTTGAGTATGTGAACACCGGCTATGGGATTAATTTTGGTTTTTCGAGAGCAGGCGGTTCACTAGGATATGCCGCAACCTCTTTCTTATTAGGGCAGTTGTTGGCGAGCTATTCTGCTGCGCTTCTCCCAATAATGGCATTAGTAGAAGCAGGACTGTTTTTTGTCCTCTTACTTTTGCTGCCCACAGTGAAGACAAGGGTTCTGCCGTTGAAGATAGAAGAGAAGCATTCGGGTGGGTTAGGAAAAAAATATCCTTTTTTACTTTTGTTATTTATAGGATTCAGCTTTCTGTTCAGCTTTCACACAATGATCAATAGCTTCTTGGCACAGATTTTTGCTTCGATCGGAGGCGGCAGCAAAGAAATAGGAATTTCATTAATGATTGCTGCATTATGCGAGTTGCCAGGAATGATATTCTTCGAACATTTGGTCAAAAGAAAGTCCAGCAAGTTTTGGCTTTTGTTTTCTAGTATCGCATTTGCAGTCAGAGGAGTAATGATGTTGCTTATCAGCACGATTGTTATGATGGAAATGACACACCTATTGCAGGGCTTTAGTTTTGCTTTATTTATCCCAGCGTCTGCTTATCTCTTCAATCACGTATTGGCAGATGAAGATCGGGTATTTGGACAAACGCTGATCATTATTGCGACGACATTAGGCGGTGTGCTGGGGAATATCTTAGGCGGCAGCCTTTTACAGAACTTCGGTGTCTGGCAGATGTTATTGTGCGGCACGTGCTTTGCTTTGATTGGAGCGTTATTAACGCTATGGGGGATCCGTAAGCTGCCAAAGGCCTCTGCTGTTTCCGATCTTTCCGAATAGCAGACAAGGAATGACAAAAATAGCTAGAGCAATGTTCAAAAATGATAACGAAAAAGAGTGGCGATGATTGTTCGCCACTCTTTTTCGTTAAAGTGAATCAGCCTAGCCGGGTTATTTCTTTTCTAAAACAGCGATGAATTCCCGCATATAATCGGGCAGGTCAGGTGGTCTACGGCTTGAAACGATATGACCGTCGGTGATAACTGGTGTATCCACCCAAGTAGCTCCGGCGTTTGTCATATCGTCTTTTATGCCAGGGGTGCTAGTCACTTTTCTTCCTTGCAATATATTCGCGGAAATCAAGACCCAGCCGGCATGACATATTTGACCAATGACTTTTTCTTCTTTGTCCATTGCTTGAACAAAAGAAATGACTTGTGGGAATCGGCGCAGTTTATCCGGTGCCCAACCGCCAGGGACTAAGATGGCATCATAATCAGCCACATGGATGTCGTCAAAAGCAAACGCGGATTCTGCAGGAACTCCGTATTTTCCTTTATAGCTTTTATGGGCTTCTTCGCCAACTAAATCCACTTGAGCGCCTTCTTCTCGCAAACGGTGAACAGGGTACCAAAGCTCTAAATCCTCGAAATCATTGTCGACTAACGCGATGATTTTTTTATTTTCTAAGCGCAAATGAAATCCTCCTTTATTCTTGCTATTCTTACTGTAACATCAAGGAAAAGGAAACACCAAAAGAATGCTTTTCAAGAAAGACGACTAGCATTTATCTGTAAAGTTTAGCTGCAAGAGTAAAAAAAGCAGTCGTTAAAGAAAATAGAAGATCAATGAAGGGATAGTTCTAGCAGTGTAAGCGTTGTAACGAATAATAAATTAGGTCATAATCAAAGTAACCAATAAGTCTTAGCAAGCCTTAACAAGTCTGAACAGATCTGAACAAGACTGAATAGGAGCGTGAAAATAGGGAACCTTTTGAAAAAGCTAGACAATCTATTTACCAGAATGTACGTCCATTGGAACTTGCACGCTGGCAGATTCATTTTGAAGACGGTAGTCGGGAGAATGTTTTACAGATGTTAGAGGTCTATCAAAACGAGGATGGCGGCTTTGGTCACGGCTTAGAGCCAGACAATTGGAAACCCAACAGCACCCCGATTGCGGCGTGAGCTGCCTGCAGTATTTTATGAGAGATCAATTGCCTTGATGCTAAAAATCCTATAATACAGGGGATCTTGAGGTAGTTGTCCAGTGGGAAAGATTTTTCTGAAGGGAAATGGCGGAACCAAGTACCTCCGACTGCTTTTACCCCCATGCCATCTGGTGGGAGAGTCCTGTAGGTGTGCCGGCTAATAATCCCACCGTGAGTTTTGCTGGTATGATCATCCGCGTGGAAGCTACTGGTTTATCTCAACAAACGGAGGGAATCCTTCAAACCGCCATTGAAGCTTTCTCAATGAGACAACGATGATAGGCATACATTAGTTGTTTAATTGGAAATACTAAACTATTGTAAAAAAACACATGATCAACCTCTTTTGGAGAACATAAATTTTCAAGAAGTGTTGTTCCAACAAATTCGTCAAACCGTCTCGAAAGACCCAGAAGAATGGTTCACTTCTTACACCAGCAAACCATCGGACTTTTTTTCTCGAAAGAACAAATGCTCACCATTTTTGATAAAGAACTTTGTCAGCAAGAAGCCGCTAAAATCTCAGAGAACCAGCTAGAAGATGGTTCTTTCCCTATTCCATGGCAATGGGGCACAGAATATACAAAGTTTTATATCAGCGTGAATTGGTGGAAATCCGTTCAGATCATCAAGAATTTTTTATTTTTGCATGCTTTTTCAAAATAATTTGAAGCTTCTCATTGCAGTTTGATTTAGAAGGCGGTACTTTGAAAGTAAAGGAGGGACTAGTATGGTCGATGAAAAAAAGAAAGATTTCAATAAGATGCTCCATGAGACGAAAGGAATGCCGAAAATCAAGCAAATCATAGATGAAAAGAGTATTGAGAAATATGGGGGAAAGAGAATGCTTTTGGCTCCTCCAGTGGATTACAATCAAATCATGGGGCGTATCCCATTAGGCCAAGTGATGACGATTAGTAAGATTCGCGAGTATCTGGCAGAAAGGTATGGCGCCGATTTCACAGATCCAATCACCGCGGGTATTTTTGTTTCCATCGCAGCATGGGCTAGTGAACAAAGAAAAACAGATAAAATTCCTTTCTGGCGGACATTAAAAGCGAATGGGGAGTTAAATCCTAAGTATCCAGGCGGAATCGAGAAACAAAAAAGCGCTTTGGAAAACGAGGGACATACGATCCTTATTAAGGGAAGAAAAAACCTACGCTATTATGTTAAAGACTTTACTGAAGTTCTAGCACAACTATCTAAATGAACCAACGTGGAATGAGTTAAGGTATCTCGTATTTTAGTTAGAGCTAGGACTAAGCTCGATTAAGTCTGTAAAAGGCGATATAGCCTAGGCATCATGGGGTCTTCTTCAAAACATTCGTTCATTTTTTTTAAATAGGGGGTGCATCTCTCATTGAGAGCTGTTCTCTTTTATTTTGCGACAGAGTCTCTGACCAATTTGTATTTTTATGGTACACTGAATAGGACGAATAGGGGTGATTAAAATGCGTGATTATCAATATCCTCTAGATCTGGACTGGTCAACAGATGAAATGGTTATTGTAATGAATCTATGGGATCGCTTAGAACAAGCCTACGAGAAAGGGATCCCGGCAGCGGAGTTTTTAGAAGCTTATCAGCAGTTTAAGAAAGTTGTGCCAAGTATTGGGGAAGAGCGCCGTTTAGGCAGAGATTTCGAAGACTTGAGCGGATACTCATTGTATCGAACGGTTCAAGCGGCTAAGACGACAAGCGGTAAACTGAAAATGAAGGAGTAGAAAGCAACCATGCAAGAAATCGTTAGTGAAATCCATAGCTGGATGATTGCAGCAGGGGAAAAAATCAAAGAAAACCTAAATAAAGAGTCTCTGATCGTTGAAACAAAATCAGGTCGGAAAGATTTGGTGACTGAACTGGATAAGGCGACGCAGGATTTTCTAATTGAGAAGATTCAAGCCTTTGACCCAGAAGCAAAAATTCTAGGGGAAGAAAATGGTTTAGATCGACTTTCAGATTTTAGTGGACGAGTATTTATCATTGATCCTATTGACGGAACCATGAATTTCGTGTTGGAAAAAGAGAATTTCTGTATCATGATTGCTGTATATGAAGAAGGCCAAGGACGTTTTGGCTTTGTTTATAATGTCATGAAAAATGAATTTCTTTGGGGTGGTCCGGAAATTGGGGTCTTTTGCAACGGAAAAAAAATCGATCCGCCGAAAGATATCGCTTTAGAGGAAGGATTGATCGGATTAAATGCGCCCATGTTGATGCATAATCGTCATCATGAAGTCGAAATGAGTGAACGGGCACTAGGTGTACGGATGACCGGTTGTGCGGGCATCGAATTGATTGCGCTGGTCTTAGGTCAGCGCGCAGGCTATATTTCCAACCTAGCGCCATGGGACTATGCCCCTGGCGGTATCTTAATGGAAACATTAGGTTTGAAGATGGCGAATATCACCGGAGAGGAACTTGCTCTAGATGGTCGGGAATTGTTTATTGGTGGCACACCAACAGCATTTCAAGAATTATTGACGATCGCAAATCAATAAATGACGAGCAGATATCTACGGGTATCTGTTTTTTTCTGTAAAAATGAAAACTTTGCACTATATTTCAGAAAGAAATTCTGGTATAATGGCTTGTCGAGTGCAATGTCACCAAAAAAGGAGTTTATAAATTGAATATTAGAAATGATATCCGCAACGTCGCTATTATTGCCCACGTTGACCACGGAAAAACTACATTAGTTGATGAATTATTGAAACAATCCCAAACGTTAGATAGCCATACCCAATTACAAGAACGGGCGATGGATTCAAATGCGATCGAGAAAGAACGTGGTATCACGATCTTAGCAAAAAATACGGCCGTTGAATACAATGGCACAAAAATCAACATCATGGATACCCCAGGACACGCGGACTTCGGTGGAGAAGTGGAACGAATCATGAAAATGGTCGACGGTGTTGTCTTAGTTGTTGATGCGTATGAAGGAACGATGCCGCAAACACGTTTTGTTTTGAAAAAAGCGTTGGAACAACATTTAGTGCCAATCGTTGTTGTAAACAAAATTGATAAACCATCTGCTCGTCCAGAACACGTTGTCGATGAAGTGTTGGAATTATTTATTGAATTAGGGGCAGATGACGACCAATTAGATTTCCCAGTCATTTACGCTTCTGCAATCAACGGTACATCTAGTGCATCAGACGATCCAGCTGATCAGCAAAAAACGATGGCGCCATTGTTCGATACGATCATTGAACACATTCCAGCACCAATCGACAACAGTGACGAACCTTTGCAATTCCAAGTATCATTGCTTGATTATAATGATTATGTTGGACGTATCGGAATTGGCCGTGTCTTCCGCGGATCAATCAAAGTCGGCGACCAAGTTGCATTGATGAAATTAAATGGAGAAGTCAAAAAATTCCGTGTAACGAAACTTTTCGGTTTCTTTGGTTTGAAACGTTTAGAGATCCAAGAAGCCAAAGCCGGTGATTTGATCGCGGTTTCCGGAATGGAAGATATCTTCGTTGGTGAAACAGTGACACCAATTGATCACCAAGATTCATTACCTGTGCTGCATATTGATGAACCAACATTGCAAATGACATTCATCGTGAACAATTCTCCTTTTGCTGGTCGTGAAGGAAAATTCGTTACAGCACGTAAAATCGAAGAGCGCTTGATGGCTCAATTGCAAACAGACGTGTCATTGCGTGTTGATCCAATTGGACCTGACTCATGGATCGTTTCTGGCCGTGGAGAACTTCATTTGTCGATCTTGATCGAAAATATGCGTCGTGAAGGCTTTGAATTGCAAGTTTCTCGTCCAGAAGTCATTGAACGTGAAATTGATGGCGTGAAATGTGAACCATTTGAACGTGTTCAAATCGATACACCGGAAGAATACATGGGATCAGTCATCGAATCATTGGGCATGCGTAAAGCAGAAATGCAAGACATGATCAATACAGGAAATGGACAAGTGCGGATCATTTTCTTGGCACCTGCTCGAGGATTGATCGGTTATACGACAGAATTCTTATCTATGACTCGCGGTTACGGCATCATGCACCACACCTTCGATCAATATTTGCCAATGATCCAAGGTCAAATCGGTGGTCGTCATCAAGGCGCACTGGTTTCTATCGATACAGGTAAAGCAACGACTTACTCGATCATGAGTATTGAAGAACGGGGAACTGTTTTTGTTGAACCAGGTACCGAAGTATACGAAGGAATGATCATTGGTGAAAACTCTCGTGACAAAGACTTAACCGTTAATATCACGAAAGCAAAACAAATGACTAACGTTCGTTCAGCAAACAAAGACCAAACATCCGTTATCAAGAAACCTCGCATTCTTTCTTTGGAAGAATCATTGGAATTCTTGAACGATGATGAATACTGTGAAGTAACCCCAGAAAGCATTCGTTTGAGAAAACAAATCTTGAACAAGAGCGAACGGGAAAAATCACAGAAAAAGAAAAACAGCTGATAAATAAAACACCTAAGGAAGTCTAAGACTTCTCGTGTAGATGATTTTCCGAAGGATGGAAAAGGAATTGCTCTTGTGGTGCAGCGGCTCTTCGCCGCAGAGCCTAAAAGCAATCAGCCGATTCTATCCTTCGGATGTTTTTTGTTCAAAATGTTGGCGAAGAGCCATCATCGAAATAAACAGCGCTTGCAATTTCAGTGATTCCTTTTTAAAATGAGAAAAGCAAGTACAAAGGAGAAACCTATGAAAAATTATCCTGTTAAGAAGAATCAGGAACTTGAGGTCGATATTTTAGATCTTTCCCATGAAGGAAACGGCATCGCCAAAGTCGATGGCTATTTACTTTTTATTGAAAACACATTACCCGGCGAACGTGCGTTAGTCAAAGTGTTGAAAGTTGGCAACAAATTCGGTTTTGCCAAAGTGATGAAACTGTTACAAACGAGTCCAGATCGTCAAGAACTGCCTAATGAAGATTTGTTGCGAACCGGTATCGCACCTTTGAGTCATTTGAAGTACGAAAAGCAATTGGCATTCAAACAACAACAAGTAGAGAATGTTTTAGCAAAAGTCGCGAAAATGCCGCAAGTTGAGGTATTGCCTACGATCGGCATGGAACAACCTTTTGGCTACCGTAACAAAGCGCAAATTCCCGTTCAAAAAATCAAAGGGCAGTTGACTACTGGTTTTTACCGCAAAAATAGTCATACCTTGGTGCCAATCGAAGATTTCTATATCCAAGATCCGGCGATCGATCAAGCGATCGTAACCGTGCGGAACATTTTGCAGCGTTTTAACGTCAAAGCCTACAACGAAGAAGCTCACGAAGGCTTTTTACGACACGTTGTGATCCGTCGCGGACACCACTCAGGAGAAATGATGGTCGTTTTAGTCACACGAAAAGCGAAGTTTTTCAAAGGAGAAGAGATTGCTGAAGTCATTCATGAAGAGCTTCCTGAAGTAGTATCGGTGATCCAAAATATCAATGAAGAAAAAACCAATGTCATCATGGGTGATGTAGAGAAAGTCCTTTATGGAAAAGCTTCGATTGATGACCAATTGTTCGATAAGACGTTCCAAATCTCTGCCAAATCTTTCTACCAAGTCAATACGGCCCAAACAGAAGTGCTGTATCAAAAAGCGTTTGAATTAGCAGATCTACAGCCGGATGACATTGTCGTGGATGCATATGCCGGAATCGGAACCATCGGAATCAGTTTAGCTGATCGTGTCCAAGAAGTTCTCGGAATGGAAGTTGTTGCTGAAGCGGTCGAAGATGCCAAAGCAAATGCTGCGAGAAATGGCTTAGAAAATGTTCATTACTTTGTAGGCAAAGCGGAGAAGATTATGCCTCAATGGTTACGTGAAGGCATTCAGCCAACTGTTGTCTTTGTCGATCCGCCAAGAAAAGGTCTAGAAGCTAGCTTTATCGAGACAACAGCTGCGGTTAAGCCAGAGCGCATTGTCTATATTTCTTGCAACCCAGCCACACTAGCACGTGATCTAGCGCTATTTGCAGAAGAAGGCTATGTGACAAAACAAGTCCAGCCAGTTGATCTATTCCCACAAACCACTCATGTTGAGTGTGTTGTCTTGATGTCAAGGGTGGAGAAATAGGACTTTTCAAAGCGCTGATAAATAAAGGGTTTCCTAACATTGAACTTTTCTCACGGCTACTTTGCCGAGGATGTTAATGTCGAGAAACCCTTATTTATATTCTTTGAGGAAACATATCTACCGCAAAAATGTTCGTAAGGTTGTGGAGACAGATTAGATAACTTCATGAGGTTGTGGAGATAGGATAGATGAAACATTCCCTACTTTTGAAATGAAGGGCTATTCTTATCCCAATATTTAAGATATACATATCATAATATTTGAGTTGAAAAAGTAATTACATTTCAAGTGTAAATAGTCATTCCTATAGACTGATTTTCTTGGTATTATAAAAAGAAAAAGCAGGTGTGGATATGGAAAGTGAAGATAAAGTACAAAAACAGCCTATGGACTTTTATAATATGTCAGATTTTTTGTAGGTAGTTTGAACTTTAAAGAAGATGATCTTGTCTACGAGATAGGTACTGGAAAAGGTCATTTAACGGAATCTTTAGCAAAACGAACGAAAAAAGTTATCTCTATAGAGAAAGATAAGTATTTAACTGAAAAAGCGAAAAAGAAGTTAAAAACGTACGCCAATGTGCGAGTATACCACGTGGATGTTTTGAAATACTCGTTTCCCAATAAAGATATACAATATCGGGTGTTTGGAAATATTCCATTTAACATTAGTACCGACATAGTGAGGAAAGTTGATTTTCATAGTCGTGCATATCAAATTGATTTGATTGTTGAGTATGGTTTTGCTTTGCGACTGATGGATACATCAAGATTACTTGGGGCTCTTTTGTTGCCGGAGGTAGAAGTCCATATACTAAAAAAGATTCCGAATTATTATTTTCATCCTAAACCAAATGTTCAATGTGCATTGGTTCGTTTGGTACGGAGATCAAATCGTTTCAGTAAAAAAGAAATAGAGGAATATAAAAAATTTATTGAAGCGTGGATATCGGGGAATATTCATTTGATATTTACAAAAAATCAATTGAGAAGATCGTTAGCGAAAGCTGGAATTACTACAGAAAAGCAAATAAATTATTCTCAAGCTCTCTCTCTTTTTAAAAGCTATAGATTATTTAAAGGATGATGTAGTCGTCAAACTATATTAAAGAAATAAAAACTAAAGATTAAAGGTAGAATGATAAATTTATTTACTAACTATACTTTTAGTTTAAAAGAGTGAGTTCATTGTTAAGGAATGCTGATGAATCAAAAATCAGCATTTCATGTCAAGAGGATAATAGGGATAGGGGATATCTATACTCTATCCCTATTTTAATGTTTCAGAAAATTACATTGTTGAGAATGGTTTATCAGTTTTAAAAGTGATAGAATCAAAAAAGGCAATGTCTAGTGTTAAGGCTTGTTTCATTCATTAACCATATGATAATTTCTTGCATTTATATATTATCTGTCTGTTTTCTATAAAATCAGATTTGTTTGTTACTATCTGTTATTCTTGATGTAAACTTTACCACATTTTTCCATCATTTGTTGAGTCATAAAAAATAATTAAAAGCTAGTGAATGTGTTCCCTCTTATCGATAATATCAAGAAATAAATTAAATTATAGTTTACTGAAAATTAATGCCAACTGGGGTTTGAAGTAACGTATTTCCCTTAGTCGGCTATTTTTTACGATTAATTAGCTCAGAAATCAATTGGAGAGCGTAAATGTAAAAATAATGGATGAATAGGTCTCAGTCTCGTCAAAAAATATTGTTGACAATAAGTCTAATTAGACTATAATGTTTATATGATATTCGTCTAATTAGACTATGATCATTTTTATAACTCAAGAAAATTGAACGAAGCAGTCAATTAACTGAGTATCTCCACAATATTTATTGAAGCTTGGAAGTATTTCTTCGTAAATAGCCAATAGAAAGAAAGGATGAAGAAAATGATGAAATCATTTTTAATGATAGGACAATCTAATATGGCAGGGCGAGGGTTCATCCAGGATGTACCTCCCATTTATAATGAAAAAATTAAAATGTTGCGTAATGGAAGATGGCAAATGATGACGGAACCCATTAATTATGATCGCCCTGTTTCTGGAATCAGTCTAGCTGGTTCCTTTGCAGATGCATGGTGTCATGAAAATCCAGAAGAGACGATTGGCTTAATTCCTTGTGCGGAAGGTGGCAGTACGCTGGATGAGTGGCATGTAGATCAGGCTCTTTTTAGACATGCTATAACAGAAGCAAAATTTGCTATGGAGAATAGTGAATTAACAGGAATTCTTTGGCACCAAGGAGAAAGCGATAGTATGAATGGGAAGTATAAAGTCTATTACCAAAAATTACTTTCAATTATGAAGGCTTTTAGAGAGGAATTAAATGCCCCCAATATACCGATCATTATTGGTGGCTTAGGAGATTTTCTAGGTAAAGAGGGGTTCGGAAAAAATTGTACAGAATATAATTTCATCAATCAAGAATTGCAAAAATTTGCTTTCGAACAAGATAATTGTTACTTTGTCACAGCAGAAGGTTTAACATCTAATCCTGATGGTATTCATATCGATGCAATTTCACAAAGAAAATTTGGCTTACGATATTTTGCAGCTTTCTCTAATAGGCAGCATATATTAAATCCATTAAATAATGAAAATGAATGGACCAAGCTTCATAATGAACGACCACATACCCAAACGGAAAAGATATATATGGCAAGTCTGGAATTGGCGTTAGGCAAAATTTCCTATTCTCAATTTGAAACACATCTGAAACAAATCTCTAAGGGGTAAGGTGTAGCATAATAGTATATGAGTTCGAGGTGTGAGGAGGGCATTTTTTTGATTCCACTACTAATTTTAGGTCTATTAAAGCAAAAACCGGGTTCCTATGGGTACGAATTATTAGCTTTAATGGAGGATCGTCACTATAAATATATCGTAAACTATACAAAAGGATCCTTCTATTATAATCTGCAACAATTAGAAGAAAAGCAATATATTAAAAAAATTGATCAACTGGATGACACGAGAGAAAAGCATAATTATATCATTACAGAACGAGGAAACAAAGAATTCGAAAAATTAATGGTAAAGTATGGATCTAAGACCGATTATATCAATTTCTCTTTTTATGCAGCGATGTTATTTGCTAACGAATATAAAAAAGAGGAATTTATAAAGCTAATAAAAATACAAATTGAACAAACGAAAAAGAAAATTTTTTTATTAGATCAAACACTTCAACATAATGAAGCTATCCCTACTTATTTTAAAAAGATGTTGGAAAATTCCCGTTCTCATCATGTCGTAAACGTGCAATGGTTTGAAGAATTATTAAAGGATACTACTAGTGAAAGCACATCTAAATAATCGAACACACCCCAGAAAGAAGACATCTAGCTATTATGAAGCTTGAGGAGGATTTGTTTTGCTGAGGTCTATCGTTATCAAAGAAATTGAAAGCAAATGGACAGAATCTATCTTTCTAAAGAGAATGAAGGGAAAAGGGATAGTTGGTATATAGCATTTTTAAATATCAAAAGGAAAGATGCCATGAGGATATTAGAGCGTCCATTCGAGAAAACGGATTTTTATCAGAGCGAAAAGCATGTTATATGATATTTATTGATCTGCTCCAACGGACGACGCTCTCCTAAAAAAGCCATCGTATACTGCTATGTTTCCTAGGATGTAAAGAATAAATCTTCTTCTTTTTTGGACTGCAGAGAAATAAAAAGGCTACTCGGCATTCTGGCTGAAAGCTTCGGTAGAAATATGGGAATTAAATCAGTTTGAAACTTTGCAACAAAATCTTATAAAAATTTGAAAGCGGGAGTACACATGATTACCTTAAAATCTAAAAGAGAAATTGAGTTGATGGCTGAATCTGGATCGTTATTAGCCGATGTTCATATCCATCTACGAGATTTTATCAAGCCGGGAATTACTAGCTGGGACATTGAAGTTTTTGTGCGTCAATACATCGAAAGTCATGGAGGTATTGCTGCCCAAATTGGATTTGAAGGTTATAAGTATGCTACATGTATCAGTGTGAACGACGAAATTTGTCACGGATTTCCTAAAAAACAAGTCTTAAAGTCAGGTGATTTGGTTAAAGTTGACATGTGTGTCAATTTAAATGGCGCGATCTCGGACTCTTGTTGGGCTTATGTAGTAGGTGCAAGCACACCGGAAGTTGACAATTTGATGGCGGTAACTAAAAAAGCTCTTTATCTTGGAATCGAGCAAGCACAGGTTGGTAATCGGACTGGGGATATTGGTCATGCGATACAAGCTTATGTAGAAGCACAAGGGTACAGCGTCGTACGAGATTTTATTGCTCATGGAATTGGACCTAGTATCCATGAGGAACCTTTCTTTGCTCATTATGGGACACCTGGGAAAGGGGTTCGTCTGAGAGAGGGAATGGTCATCACGATTGAACCCATGGTGAATGTAGGTGATGGGCAAGTAAAGATGATGTCTAATGGATGGGAAGCAAGAACTCTAGATGGCAGTTTAAGTTGTCAATATGAGCATAGCTTGGCAATCACTAAAGCTGGGCCGTTAATTCTAACATCTCAAGGAGAAGAAGGAACTTATTAAACGAAATATATGATTTATAAATCGGCATTAATGGATAAGGATAGAAAAGTATTTTTATTTTAGCGGCAACCGGTGCTCCTTTTCTTTTATCCAATAAATCGCATGAAAAGAACGATTTTTCGTAATTTCATACGACTTTTTCTAGGGACTTATGTCACAGCTCCTTTGCGCAGACAGTACGATTGGTAGATATGTTCCCGTCTACCGATAGCCCCAAAAACGCAGTAGATATGTTTCCGAGAACGGGCAGGTTCGAATGACATTCATTCTGTCCTCTCAAGCCATGTGGAATGTGTGGTCTTGTTGACCAAGTAAGATTAAACAAATATCAGAACGACTCAGGAAATATCCTGAGTCGTTCTTTTTAAGTAGATGAACAAAAGCTAGCGATTACGAGAAGAAGGCGCATTTTAATGTAATAAACTAAACGTGACAACTTAATCTTGATAATAAGCAATAGGTTGCATATAATATAGGTAACCTATTACCTATTGTGAAAGGGAAATGCTGATGAAGGCCCCAGAAAATCCTAGACATCTATTATTTGGTGGAACATTTATTCTAGCGAACAAACTCCAATTTGCAGGAGACAAATCTGTCACTGGATTAACCACGAAACAATGGTTTTTACTAATGAATCTTAGAGAACTTTCTAAAGTGAGTGTACCTAGTGTCAATGAATTAGCGAGTACGATGAATACATCAAGACAAAATATTGCCAAGATGCTCGACACAATGGAAAAAGAAGGACTTGTATCAGTTAGTCAAAGTGCCCAAGATAAGCGAGTCAAAGAAGTTTTTATAACAAAAAAAGGACAACAATTGGCAAAACAAAGTGAAAAAGAAAGTCAAGATTTTCGAGATAAAGTTTTTACAGGAATAACAGACAATGAATTGGCAATTGCTTCTCAAGTCACACTAAAGATGATAGAGAATCTGGAACGCATAATCAAGGAGATGGATCATGATGAAAGATAACCTAGCGGTTGTATACTTTTCTAAACATGGGATGACAGAAAAATATGCCAGATGGATTGCAGAAGAGTTGAACGCAGCACTTATCGACGGGAAAAAAGTCAAAGACGTAGAATTGCGTAAATATTCATTTGTCATTTTTGGCGGTCCTATTTATGCTGGGAAAATCACTGGTGTTGATTTACTGAAACGAAACCTTTTCGATCATCTGGTTGTATTTACAGTTGGTCTGAGCGATCCCGTCGGTACGGATTATGCTGATTTAGATAAGAGTCTTCAAAAATTAAAAAGCATTCCCGAAGGTATTTTTCATTTTCGAGGCGGAATCGATTATACACAATTAAGCATGGCAAATAAACTGCTGTTAAAAGTGATAATAAACTCGTTAAATAAGTACCTGATGCTGAACTTACTTCGGAAAACAAAGCATTGATCGAAACATATGGACAGACGGTCGATTTTAGTGATAGAACCGCTATTGAACCGTTGGTAGCTTATGTAAGAAAGTTAGTTGAGAAGGAAAGTTAAACTGATAAAGTCATACACTTAATGAGGTGGATGATTCATCTTACATGTGGATTGAATGGATTGTTAAAGACGTCTCTGCAAAAGAGTCGTCTTTTTGTTTTCAAAGGCAAACCAATTTAATCAAAATTGGTAACTTCTGAAGTAGATGATTGATTCATTCTCCATTTTACTTTCAAACAGGGAAATAGTAAACTTGAGGAAAATCAATGCGATAGTTTTTCACTCACCGTTCAAGACATTCGGTTGAAAAAATAACAAAAATCCTGCAAAACGAATGCTTATCGGGTTTTCTTCGAACAGGATTGACCAGAGAAACAAGGAGAGTTGCTAGAGACGTGCTACTAAGTTTTTTTACAGGAAATCCAGTTTATATTTGCTTGCAGTCTAATTTAGGCAGAGGAGAAGGCTATGGATAAACTTTATTTGGAAGACATAGAAGAGATTATCGCACATCGATACGACAATGGCGCCGATTACTGGACGACTGAGGACCGAAAATTATTGAAAGGGGCTCCGTTTACCACGTTAGAAAGTCCAATGTACTTACTTGAACTGGGAGTGTCTCCCCAGGATGCGATCCTAACAGAAACAGCGGAGCTGATTTTCAGCACTTGGAGAGAAGATGGTCGTTTCAAAACTTCCCCATCTGGTGGGCTGTATCCTTGCCATACGGCGTTAGCCCTAAGGAACCTGTGTGTTCTCGGTTATGCGGAAGATCAACGGCTTCTTAAGACCTTCGACTATTTTATTTCCACACAGCAAGAAGATCGGGGTTGGAAATGCAACAAGTATAGCTTTGGTCGAGGACCTGAAACGGAGCATTCTACACCGATGACGACTTTAACGTTATTAGATGCCTTTCGCTATAGTCCATTCGGAAAGAATCAAGCGGTTATCCATCCTGCGATCGAGTTTCTGTTGACGCATTGGAGACTGAAAAAGCCAATCAGTCCTTGTCATTATGGCATTGGCACGCTGTTCATGCAGACGGAATATCCTTTTAGGGGATATAATCTCTTTTATTATCTGTATGTTTTATCCTTTTACCCTTATGCGAAACGAGATGAGCGCTTTTTGGAAGCGTTACACCAATTTGAAACAAAATTAGTAGAGGGCAAAGTCATTGTAGAACGTGTTGTGCCGAAGTTAGGAAAGATGAATTTTTGTAAAAAGGGACAGGCCAGTCAATTAGCAACGAAACGTTATCAAGAAATATTAACCAACTTAGCATAGCATTTTTGGCAATTCAGCAGAACAGGAGGCAAGAAAATGACAGAAACTTGTTTGACACTTCGTCCATTGACCAATGAGATCGAACTAGTCGATCGCTGGTTAAGAAAAGAGTATATCAAGAAATGGCTTGGTTCGGCAGAAGATTGGTTGACGGAAATCAGAAATGAAACAGGAGAATTTGATTATATCCATCATTTTATCGTCCTTCTTGATGATAAGCCCATCGGATTCTGCCAATATTACGTGTGTGAAAAGACCGTTAAAAAGTACCCATGGGAACATGAGCCGGCTGGAACATTTGGCATTGATTATTTCATTGGGGAAGAGACGTATCTCAAAAAAGGATTTGGAAATATGTTGATCAAAGCACTCGTCATCCATATCATGAGCCATGAACAGGCTCGTCGAATCATTGCAGATCCAGTGCCAGAAAATCAAGTTTCAATCGCTGTGTTGGAAAAAACGGCTTTGAATTGGATGAAGGAACTGGGCTTTATTTCAAAGATCTTTCAGAATGAATGTTGAAAAGCTAGGCAGTTACGAAAACTATGCTTTTTATCTAAGAAGTAAATAGGTGTGTTGAAGTGGACTAGAGACGAAAAGAACTTTTCTTTAAAAGTGTTCTTGGTGCAGAAACGAAAGTGAACCTGGTAAAGGAGTCAGAAGAATGGATCGATATGTTGCTTTATTAAGGGGAATCAATGTCGGCGGGAAAAATAAGTTGAGTATGTCTGAATTAAAAGAAGAATTAAAGAAAGACGAATTTACAGATGTTGTCACTTATCTAAACAGTGGCAATGTTATCTTTTCCAGTAACAGAGAGGACCCACAGATTTTAGCCAATAAAATGAGAACAAGGATCAAGCTCGGCTTTGAGTTAGACATTCCCATTCATGTGATTTTACAAGCCGAACTAAAAGAATTATTAGCAAATGCTCCTGAATGGTGGGGAGATGAGAACAAAGAAATTTATGACAACGTCATATTTATGATGAAGCCATTGTCTTTTGAAGTTTTACTGACTGAGATTGGTGAACCAAAAGCGGACTTTGAAAGAGTGTATCCTTATAAAGACATTGTCTTTTGGTCCTTTATTCGCAAAGAACATCAAAAAACAAATTGGTGGGCAAAGACCGCAAAGCCAAAGGTAAAGGATCAACTGACCATCCGAACAGCCAATACTGTAAGAAAAATTGTTGACATGTGATCAAAGAAAGTCCTGTCAATTATTGGCTGATTCCGCTCTTAAACTCATTGTGAAAGGTTTAGGTAGTGTTCTCTAATTACTGGGTTTTATTGGTCATAAATTGACTTTGAGTGTCGCTTTTTTCAAAGCATGGAAGAAATCAATTGAATGCAAAACTATTCTGAAAATTTTAATTCTCCGAAGAAGGAGCCTTGTAATCTATTTTTAATGGATTTATGCTTATTCTTGAAAGGAGAATGATGATGAAAAAAGCAGAATTGCATGAGTTGATTACGAGTACCCAGCCAAATATTTGTCAAATTGTTGCTTACAAGAACCACGAAGAAGTCTATTCAGATGAATGGAATCATTATCAGAGAAATGATACTTGCCATGTAATGTCGGCGACAAAAAGCGTAGTATCGTTGTTGATCGGAATCGCCATCGATCAGGGAAAAATTTATAGTATTGAAGATAAAGTCCTTGATTATTTTCCTGATTATAGCGTGAAACGAGGAGAAAAAACGATCTATGACGTGACCATCAAACACTTACTCACCATGCAGGCACCTTATAAAGGAAAAGGAGATCCTTGGACAAAAGTCTGTACTAGCCAAGATTGGACGAAAGCTTCTTTAGACTTTTTGGGTGGAAGAAAAGGGTTGACGAATCAATTTGATTATCGAACAGTTTGTCTGCATATTTTGACTGGTTTATTATGCCAAGCAACAAAAATGACCACGGTTGATTTTGCAAACAGCTATTTATTTGAACCCATCGGCGTTAGTCGACATCACAATTACCATGCCGAAACAGCAGCAGAACACAAGCAGTTCACTATCGGAAAAGAGCCAAAGGAGCCGGTTTGGTTTTGTGATCCATTGGGTGTTGGTACAGCTGGTTATGGTTTGTGCTTGTCAGCCAGCGATATGGCGAAAATTGGCGAACTCTGCTTGAACCAAGGCCGACACAAAGGAAAACAAATTGTCTCTGCTGAATGGATCGCAGAAATGAGTACACCAACGCAGCCAGCTCTAATCCAATTTCAGCAGATGCACTATGGGTATTTATGGTGGATACTAGACCCAAAGCAGAATGTCTATTCAGCAATTGGCAATAGCGGCAATGTCATTTACGTTGATTCGAAAAACAAACTGGTTATTGCTGTAACCGCGTATTTCAAACCTACGGTCCTTGATCGGGTCGACTTTGTAGAAACGTATGTGAAGCCATTTGTCCTGACAGAAATAGTCTGAGCCCTTCACTTATTGAAGGGACGAATGGAAAGGAGCGGCGACTGCGTTCCATGAGAATCTTCTTAAAAGAACGTTGAACGAATGAGCATTTCTTGGACAGATACCAACACAAATTAACGATAACGGAGGAACTCTATGGTCAAGGCAACGATTCGTGCCAGTATTGATCAGGATATCCAAAAGATATGGCAAATTGTCACCAATCTTCAGGACTATTCCTGGCGAAGTGATTTAAGTAAAATTGAGGTGATCAATGAAAGGCAGTTTATCGAATACACAAAAAGCGGGTATCCCACAACATTTACGATTATCGACAAAGAGCCTTTCACGTTGTATTCATTTACGATGGAAAACACAAATATGCGAGGGCGTTGGCAAGGAAAATTCACCAAATCAGGTGCTCAGACAGATATGATCTTTACGGAAGAGGTAACGCTGAAGAAGTTTTATTTGAAACCATTTGCTAAAAGATATTTGAAGAAGCAACAGGAGAAATATCTCGCAGATTTGACAGCAATCCTAAAAAGAGAGAAAGAAGTTACGGAAAAATCCCATTGAAATGTATTTCGTTGCTGGCTGCCAACCGCAGCAGACTGCAGCACATCAAGCATAGAACAGACAAGAAAATGACTTGAGACAATCACAAAAGAAAAAGTTTTAAAGGAGTTGACCAATGTTTACTTTCGAGAGAGTGACTGACGCAAATGAACAGGAAGCTGTTTCCATCTATTTAAATAATCAGTCGTACTTTTCTTTAACGGATGATGTGGCTTCCTCGCAGTTATTAAAACAAGATATGGTAGATAAGCCTGAATCAGTAAAGAAAGAAAATAAACGCTTTTTTTAGTTAGAAAGGATACAAAGCCGGTGGCGATCCTTGACTACTTAGTTGACTATCCAGAAGAGCAAACCGCTTATATTGGATTATTGCTGATCAATGAAAAGAGGCAAGGACACGGGAAAGCAATCGTTCATAAATTAGAAGAAATTCTTCTTTCTGAAGGGATGACGAAACTAGCCTTGGCCGTTTTATTGAATAATCAACCAGCGGGTAAATTTTGGCGATCGTTAGGTTTTCGGCCCACTAAAGAAACCATTGCTCAAATGAATCAAAAGAAAGTCAAGGTTCTTTCTTACGAAAAAATTTTTGTTCACCCAAGATCAAGGAACTAGCTAGTCTATTTTCAATAAGCAAAACGTCAGTTGACTCTCTACTTGAGATAAGGGTCAAGATGCAATGAGGAGGGGTATCATGTATTTTTGCACACCACGTTGTTTTATCCGTGATTTTAGGATCGAAGATATCCCAACAGTTATGACCTATAGAAATGATTTAGAGTGGATGAAGTACCAAGGTTTCAAAAACAGGGAAAAAGCTGCGTATATCAAAGAACTGCTGCATACAAAAAGTTTTTCTGAAGGCAAAAATTTAGCAGTTGTGCACACTTTAGATGAACGGCTGATCGGTGATATCTATTTAAAAAATGAAGCAGATTTTTTCTGGATCGGTTACACGATCCATCCTCATGAGTCTCAAAAAGGATATGGCTCAGAAGTGATTCAAGCGACGATACAGTGGCTGTTTGATCAAGGTGTTCAATCAGTAAAAGCAGAGGTAGCGCCTGGAAATCTAGCTTCGATAAAACTTTTAGAAAAACTAAATTTTTCGTTAGTCAAAACGGAAGAAGACGCACTCTATCAGTTGCATCGCCTTGACTACCCACAACAGAAAAATAGGATAAAACAGGAACAGTGAATCAGAAAGTTCTCTTCAAACAATAAAAATCTTTTTACCTTGTTAAGAAGCCTAGGCTAACTTGGTAAAAAGATTTTTTTTGACGAATCCGCTTCACGTTTCTTTGACAAAAGAGTTGGTAAGTGCTCCTAATTTGGTGATGGTTCGAGCAAAGATTACGCTTTTCTATTTTCTCCATTTATTTAATGCGGGCATCATTCGCTCAAATACGGGGAATAAGATCAAATAAAACAGGAAGTTTCCGCTAGCATGAAACAAATCAAATACGAAGCCTTGAAGATAATAGGCTGTAAAAGAAGGAAACTGATAAAGCCAGACTTCCATCATAGAAACGATCAAACCGTATAGAATACCACAAATGAACGCTAGAAGTGCTTGGATTAAGCGGCTTTGCTTTATGAGAGATATTTTTCCTCCCAGATGAAAAAAAGTAATCATAGCAGCCAGTGCTACAAATTGGCTGATCGTCCAAGGCCCCATCCCTAAATAGATATTTGTACCAAGCAAACTCAATAAAGCAACGATCAAAGCATCAGACAAACTGCCTGCCAGGGCTAATAAAAATAAAATAGCACTCATGGGCTGAACGTTGGGGATCCAGACAAAAAATAAGCGTCCAACGATACAAGACGCAGTAAGGAGTGCTAATAGAGAAATTTTTTGAACGGAAAATATATGGCTATGAGGCTGGAACATCGAAATCGCCGTCTTTCTAATTGATAATCATTCTCATTATACATGAAAAAAAATAAATTTCAAGATTGAAAAACACATTATGTAGTGTGATAATGAATTCCGGACACAATATGTTGAGTATGGGAAGGTGGCACAAAAAATGAAATACAGTAAACAAACGATAAGCAAGCTAAACGAGGACATTCATATGTTCCCAGAAGTCTCAGCAATCACTACTGAGATGACGAACACATTTGAAGGAATTTCTCGCTTGATCATGCTCGATCGCTATTCTTTCAAGGATCAAAACCACCAAACATTAGATAAGGGTGATTTGGTTATTTTAACCACAAAAGAAGATCCTCAATATCCTGCTCGAGGCATCGGATGGGTAAAGTCTATTGATGACGACATGGTCTCCATAGAGGTTGAAGAAGAGTATCGCTCAGCTATAGAAAATACTGCTGAACAAGTTAATGGTCTTGTCAAACGACGGAAAAATGAGATCGAAAAACCACTGGAACTTTATTTCGAACAAATCGCTCGCCGAGTCGCTAGAGGGATTTCCGATAAAGAGTTAGAGCAGGAGTTGTTTCTTGAGCAGTTTTATCAGCAGATTGCCGAACAAAATCTGATTCCGGCAGGTCGAGTACTTTATGGCGCTGGTACTAATTCTCAAGTTACCTATTTCAATTGCTTTGTGATGCCTTTCATTCACGACTCTCGTAAAGGAATCGCTGTACACAGACAAGAAGTGATGGAGATTATGAGTCGGGGCGGAGGAGTTGGTACTAATGGTTCAACCTTACGGCCAAAAGCTTGTGTGGTCCATGGTGTCAGCGGGCGATCCTCTGGTGCCGTCTCTTGGTTGAATGACTTAGCCAATTTGACGAATCTGGTCGAGCAAGGGGGAAGTCGTCGCGGCGCACAGATGATCATGATGGCTGACTGGCATCCAGACATTTTGGCGTTCATTATTTCTAAAATCCAGAATCCTGCAGTATTGCTGCAGTTAAACAAAACATTGAAAAATGACACTATCAAACAGTTAATCAATGAAAAACTTCATTTTGATCCTTTGTCAAAAATGGAAAAAAAATGTATACCCATATTGCTCAGCTTCCAGAATCATCAGATACCGAGCAAAATGAAATGATCAAGACAGCAAAAGAAAAGCTACGGCATGGAGGAAGTTATACGGTTAAAAAAAGCGACTTCCTGACTGGAGCGAATATTTCTGTTTGTTTGACAGAAGAATTCATGGATGCAGTAAAGAAAGACGATTGGTATGCGCTGCGTTTCCCAGATATCGATAATTATTCCGAAGAAGAAATGGCGGAATACGATGCAAAGTGGGCAGAAGTCGGAGATGTGCGAGAATGGGAAGCCGCCGGTCATAAAGTAAAAACCTATCAAAGGATCAGGGCTCGTGAATTGTGGAATTTGATCACTTTTTGTGCCACGTACTCAGCTGAACCGGGTATCTTCTTTATCGATAATGCCAATAAAATGACCAATGCTACAGCCTATGGGCAAAAAGTGGTTGCGACGAATCCTTGTGGTGAACAGCCGTTAACACCTTATGCTGTATGTAATCTAGCAGCAGTCAATTTGGCAAACATGGCCGATCATCAAACGGGGACAGTTGATTTTGCTAAATTAAGAGAAACGGTTAAAACCGCGGTTCGTTTTCAAGACAATGTCATTGATGCGACCCCTTACTTCTTTGATAAAAATGAGCGCCAAGCGAAAGGTGAAAGACGTGTTGGACTTGGCATCATGGGCTTAGCCGATCTACTGATCTATTGTGAGAAAACTTATGGTTCAGCAGAAGGCAATCAATTAGTCGATCAGATTTTTGAGACGATTGCTATCACCGCCTATGAAGCCTCCATTGATTTAGCAAAAGAAAAGGGCAGTTTTCCATTTTTGATTGGGAAAGATGATCAAGAGACACAAGCATTACGAGAGAAGTTTATTGACACAGGGTATATGAAAAAAATGCCAGCCCATATTCGTGAAGGGGTGATGCAATTTGGGATTCGCAACTCACATCTTTTGACTGTCGCACCAACAGGATCGACGGGAACGATGACCGGTGTGTCAACAGGATTAGAGCCTTACTACTCCTTCTCCTATTTTAGAAGTGGCAGATTAGGCAAATTTATTGAGATCAATGCAGCAATCGTTGAAGAATATCTTGCGAATCATCCGGAACCAGACAAAGATCAGCTGCCAGACTTCTTCATTTCAGCAATGGAACTGTCCCCAGAAGAACATGTTGGTGTTCAATGTGCGATTCAACGCTGGGTGGATAGTTCGATTTCAAAAACTGTCAATGCACCGAAAGGGTATTCTGTAAGTCAGGTGGCGAAAGTCTATATGGATCTCTACGATGGTGGTGCCAAAGGCGGTACTGTATACGTGGATGGCAGCCGTGACTCACAAGTATTGACTTTGGAAGCAATCGACAATGAAATAAACACTCAAGTAGAACCAGCAGAAGATCAATTTACCACCCAAACGAATGAACCAGTGATTTCTGGTGACATTTGTCCCATCTGTCATGAAGGAACAATAGAAGAAATTGGCGGTTGTAGTACATGTACCAATTGTAAAATTCAATTGAAATGTGGTTTGTAAAAATAGATCATTAGTGATTGAAGAGATAAGAGATATACCTGTGTTTCAGTAAATATTTAGTATGTTTTTCGATGGATAAAAGAGTAGATTTTAATGACGTATGTCGGGAAGGAATAAATAAATGAAAAAATTGTTAGTCGTAATCGTGTTGTTAGGCGGATTATTTGTCACTAGTGGCTGTCAAGGAAATACGCGTACATCTTCAGAAAATACCCAAAATGCACAAAGTGTAGAAAGCACAGAACGTTCTGTTGATCAGAAACAATTAACAGCTACGATTGTTATCACGAATAAAGGTGAGGAAGTCACCTCAAAAGAAGTTGCTTTTCAAGAAAATGAATCACTACTGAAAGTAATGAAAGAAAACTTTACGATTGAAGAAAAAGATGGCTTTATCACTTCGATCGATGGAATGAGTCAAGATCAAAAGAACAATGTATTTTGGGTCTATACAGTCAATAATGAAATGAGTGATAAAGGTGCCCAAAATCTGCTTTTGAAAAAAGATGATACCATCACTTTTAATTTACAAGCATTCTGACTCACACGTTCGCGAGGTGTGACATAAGTTTTTCAACCGACGAACGTTCTGAATAATGAATTGAATGTTATATTGTGAAATTTGTGGGATTGTGCAATCAACGATTGACAAACGGTCAAAATCCAAGTAGATTTAATCAGGATGCTAAATTCTTTTATCAAAGTGATTTGTTTTATCAGATAAGAGAGGGTCTGGGAAAACGAGGTGGAAATAGTGAACCAAAAAGAAAAAATGCTTGAACTGATCAAAAAGAAACAAGGTGGTGGCCGATCGAAACAAATGGACACACCAAAAAATGATCGCAAGAATATGCGTAAAGGACCAAAGATTTACAATAAGTAATAAATGAGCACGACTCATTGAGTATAACTGCGTAAGGAAATCCTCCTTACGCAGTTTTTTGTCTCTTTTAGAGAGGGGTACCGACTGATTTTCTCAACACAAAGTACTCCTCGACTTCGCCGCTTTCCTTTTGTATGATTAAGGAAAAGAGAATAGGAACGGAGTGAGAAAATGAATGTGAAAGAGGCATTGATGGCTGGAGCAGAAAAAAGTATCTTTTTGAATGATATTGAAGTCGATCCGAAAACCATTAAAGCAGTATTGATCAATGAAGTCGTTCCCCTAGATCCAACAGATGATTTTTATGGGGCAACAGATGGCGCTTATCTTTCTACGACGTTGCCGTTGTTTCAACAAGCTGGGATCTATGTAGATTCTGCCCATGACTTATTGGATTTAGGGATTTATTTGACCAATGCGATCAAAACGCCAAAACACACGACGACAATTGAAACACAAACTATCACTGAAAATCTACCGCTATTAGAAAAAGAGTTGTCGTTATTTCCAAATATTGAAGTGATTATGCTAATGGGGGATGTCGCCAAAAAAGCCTTCAATCAAATCGCCAAAAAGCAGCAAAAAAAGAATGCGATTCCCTCCGTTGCAACATATAAAATACGCCAGAACGAAATCTACTATGGAAAGATCCGCTTATTGCCTTCTTATATTATGACAGGGAAGAATGTATTGATCGAAAAATCTAAAGTCACGATGGCAGCCGAGGATATCGCGAAAATGTATCAAGTGATTACGAAGGAATGATTTGATTAGCAGACGATCCCATGAGCTCGCAGGATGACAGATCTTCCGCTGAAATTATAGGACACACTGGTGTAAGGGACTTCCAGCGAACTCATGCGAACCTTTCTGTACAAGTATTTTCGGATCTGCTATACTTAAGGAAATCATTTACTGAAGGAGGAAAAGTCATGACAGCGGCAATGAAATTGTGGATCGATCTTTTGAATCATTAATTTAATACTATTCAAAAGTCTAGGTGATCGCGATTTCAAGGGATGAGTGTCTACTTTTCCAATTATTTATGAAGGGATAGCGCCAGGCTATGCCTTTTTTGTGTTTTCCTTTTTCCTAGACGAGAGAGGGAGATCATTCATGGAAACATTAACAGTCCAATTCAAACAGATCAAAAAACAATATGGCGCTAAAGAAGTTTTGTCAATTGAGGCGTTATCCGCCTATCATGGAGAACGAATCGGGATCATTGGTAGAAATGGTGAAGGAAAGTCAACACTGTTAAAATTAATTACTGGAGAAATCCAGCCTGATAGTGGCACGATTCAGACAACCACGACCTTTAATTATTTTGCCCAAATTGGAGGGATCGAGGATTCTTACGATTTTTCATCCGTTGACTGGGAAATCATTAGCCGCTTTTCGTTACCAAAACATTCAATGGATAGCTGGAGCGGTGGGGAAGCCGCAAAGTCACGATTGGTTCGAACACTATCGAACTATGAAATGGGTCTTTTGTTGGATGAACCTACCACCCATCTGGATCAGAAAAGTATTTCATTGCTTATTGAGGAGTTGAGGCATTACTATGGTACATTGCTTTTTGTCAGTCATGATCGGTTTTTCTTGAACCAATTAGCAACGAAAATTTGGGAAATTGATCAGGGGTGTGTACGGGAATATCACGGAAACTTTGATGCGTATAAACAGCAAAAGAAAATGGAATTACTGCATCAAAAACATGCGTTTGAAAGTCACTTGAAAGAAAAGAAGCGCTTGGAAGCGGCGATTGAAAGTAAACTTCAGCAAGCTGCAAAGATTAGTAAAGTCTCTAAAAAAATGCAGCAGAAAAATAGTCGTCCTGATCGATTGGCATCATCCAAACAAAAGGATACAATTCAAAAGAATCTTCATAAAACAGCAAAGGCAATGAAAAGCCGTTTGGATCATTTAGGTGAGCATCATTCATTGACTGAGCCGAGACAAATTATTTTTGCAGCACCAAAAGGCATAGAAATTCATAATCCTTATCCGATAAAAGGACACAACGTTTCAATTCAATATGAACAGAGAGTTTTGTTTGATGATTGTGATTTTCAATTTGGATTAGGAAAGCGTATCGCGATTGTAGGTGCAAATGGTTGTGGAAAAACGACTTTATTGAATCATATTTTAAATGATGGTAAAGGAATTGTCTTATCTCCTAAGGTAGTTTTTGCTAGTTACCAACAATTGTCCTATAAAATGACTGAATCGGAATCAATTCTTGTTTATTTAATGAAACAAACCGATTATTCTGAATCATTTGTCAGAAGTATTTTGCATAACCTTGGTTTTTATCAAACAGAAATTTTAAAGCCCGTAAAAAAATTGAGCGGAGGAGAAGCGACACGAGTTCAAATTGCGCTACTTTTTGTTAAACCAGCAAATGTTCTCATTTTAGATGAACCAACTAATTTTATTGATCTTCCTACGATTGTAGCCCTGGAAAAACTAATGAGGGATTATCTTGGAACAGTTATATTTACTTCTCATGATCAATTATTTGTTGATCGAGTTGCTAATGAGGTCTATCAAGTCGTCGATCAAAAACTTAAAAAAATCACTTAAACGTATGGCCATTTTCTTAATCGCATATGCTCGTAACGTTGAACGCAAAATCGTGAAAGGGTTTGCTGCAACTGCTTTAATGTGGTAAAGTATAGTCATAATTGAATGAACAGGTGATGAAGTTCGGCATAGCTGATAGTACACAATCAGTGCTATAGGTATGACTGGAAAAGAGTAAATAAAATCAATTGAACAGGCTAAAAATAACCGCTTTTGTAGGTTTATTTAAGTTGCCTAGCTATTGATTTTATCTTACTCTAACTTCTCTTTTCACGGAAGCGATGGGTAACCATCGCTTTTTTTTATTCTTTTATAGTAATCACGCAAAAGGAGGACCAAAGAAAACTATTCAGTTACACAAATAATCAATCAAAGGAGCAGAAAAATGCGAAACAAAATGAAAGACTTCATTAAACAGCCAAAAATCTATCAACAAACCGATACCCCATTCTGGACAGATGACTATATTTCTCAGAAAATGCTAGAAAATCATTTGGATCCGAGTATAGATGGGGCCAGTCGAAATCGGTCCTTTATCAAAAAATCTGCTAGCTGGATCTGTCAAAAAGTCCCACCAGCAGATTATCCAAGCCTTCTTGATCTAGGGTGTGGACCAGGGCTCTATTCAGAATTGTTTGCTGAATCTGGCTATCAAGTAACAGGGGTAGATTTCTCAAAGCGATCGATCGACTATGCAAAAGAGTCTGCACGAAAAAAACAGTTGCCTATTTCCTACCTAAAACAAGACTACCTTGAGATGGAATTGACAGAAACTTTTGATTTGATCGTGATGATCTATTGCGACTTTGGTGCATTATCTGCAAACGATCGACATCTGCTGACAGCAAACATTTATCGCTGGTTGAAGCCTGGCGGAAAATTCTTGCTAGATGTCTTTAGTGCAACGAAATATGATCAGACTGTAGTGCAGCAATCATGGGAGTACTCAGAAGGAGCTGGCTTTTGGAGCGAGAACTCCTATCTTGCATTGAATAAGACCAGTAAATATCCCAACTTTGTCTGGCTAGATCAAACAATGGTGATCACTCAAGAGGATCAGATAACTTACAATGTGTGGACTAGTTGTTTTACAGAGCACTCATTGGCTGCCGAACTGGCTGCGGTTGGATTTAAAGAGTATCAGCTTTATAGCAACGTTTGTGGCGAAAGCTATACGAAAGAGAGTGAAACAATCGCGATGTTGCTAAAGAAGTAAACGGTAGGGTTACATTTTAGGGGACAATTCGCTAAAATGAAGAGGAGGGATAAAATGAAAAAAGTCTTATTGTTTCTGATGAAGCTTCCTTTTTCTGCCCATCAAATTAATGCAGATTTGTGAAGGAATATAGGGTAACAATCAAACAAGATTTGTTCAATAAATATAAAACTGCAGAAACATCGTTGAGAGGAGGCGTATCATGGAAGAATTACAAAAAATACCGAATGTAGGAAAGGTTCTTGCCGAACACTTGCATGCGATTGGCATCGATTCGGTGGAGAAAATGAAGTCTGCAACAGCAGAAACCATTTTTATGCGTATTCGTACCCAGCGGGATCCCGGGGCTTGTCTACACATGCTCTATGGGATTGAGGGAGCAATACAAGGAATTCCTAAAACGCAGATTTCAGCTGCGAGAAAGCAAGAATTGCGAACGTTTTTCCAGACTGTTTCTTGATTGATTTGCAAAAGGAGTCAAACCAATCAGATTTGTGATCTAAAACACAAAAAAGAAGGACCATACAATGCCTGACAACTTCCGTGAAAAACATTGGAAGTGTCTGATTGATTGTTCGGTCTTTTTTGTTTTTTAGGGCATAGCTTTATGCTAATTACCTTTAAGCAGTTCTCTCAAAGTAGGCATTTCTTGGACTTGGTATTTTTCTTTAAAGGCGGCGATTTCAGCTGCCGAAAATTTTTCTGGATCCAATTTCAATTCCTCTACAGGAAGTGGACGAGCATTTTCGATCTTGATATCAATAACTACAGGGCCGTTGCTGGTTTTTGCTGCATCAAAAGCAGGTGTTAGGTCTTCGTAACGAGTGATGGTATATCCTTTTGCACCAAGTGCTTCCCCAACTTTCCCAAAGTCTGCGCCTTCTAGAAAGACTCCAAATTTCTTTTGTTCGGTATCCTCTTGTTCTGCTTCAATAAATCCAAAAGAATCATTAGAGAAGACGATATTGACGATTGGTAATTGGTATTTGACTTGGGTCAAAATATCCTGCATTTGCATGGAGAAACCGCCATCCCCACTCAATGTAAAGACTTGGCGATCGGGGAAACTCAATTGGGCGGCAATTCCTCCTGGAACACCGTTCCCCATCGTAGCGAACCAGCCAGAAGTGGTAAAACGCTGTTCTCCTGTCATGTCTAAATGTCGAATACTGTTGATCGTCACATTTCCGACATCACTGACGAAAATCGCATTCGGCTCGGCAATGCGGTTAATTTCTTTGAAGATCGGTTCTGGACGAAGAGGAGCTTGTTGATTGGTGTCAAAGTGATGGCGCCAAGCATGCCAGCGAACAATGTTTTCTTGATTTGCTGCCAGCCATTGGTCTGCTGGTCGCTCGGTTCCTAGGGTGACCCATTGATTCAACGCAGTGATCCCATCGCCTAACACCGAGACATCTGTGTTGTGCCGACGTCCAAATTTCGAGGAGTCAATGTCAACTTGAACAAAATTGGCTTTCGGATTAAAGAAACGACGACCAAATGGAAAATCGCTCCCCACGAAGACAATCAGATCCGCTTCGGCTAGTGCTTCGTTCGCAGGTTTTGTGGCAACTCTTCCGGCAAAGCCAAGAAAATTTTTATACATATCAGGAACGATTCCTTTCGCCAAAACAGAAGCCGCAACTGGCATCGAAAAGAACTCAGAAAATTCTTTGATTGCTGAAAATCCGCCGAATACCCCTTGTCCAATATAAAGAACGGGTTTTTTTGCTTGTTCAAAATAGGGGAGGGCAGCTTTTAAGTCTGCTTCATTAGGTAGGATCACCCCAGTTTTATGGTTTTTGGCTGTGGCGATCTCTTGGGCTTCAATCTCTTTGAAGCCAAAATCAACGGGAATCGTCACGACAGCGACGCCCCGAAATTTATAAGAAGCCTTGATAGCTTCATCTACCACGTGTGGCAGACTTTCAGGGGACATGACCGTTCGATTGTAGATGCTGACATCTGCAAACATCGGATTTTCATTCATTTCTTGGAAATCATTGTAATTCATTGAACTTGATGCCACTTGACCGAGTAATGCTACTACGGGTACATTATCCATTTGAGCATCATACAATCCATTGATTAGGTGGGTAGCTCCAGGGCCTGCTGAACCAAAGACAGCCCCGACTTTACCAGTTAGTTTGGCATCAGCAGCGGCGGCGAGAGCACCTGCTTCTTCATGGCGAACTTGGATATAGCGAACGGATTCGCGTTCTTGGTATAGTGCATCCATTGTGGAATTAAATGAACCGCCGGGAATGCCATAAATGTGATCGATCCCCCAAGCCTCAAAGACTTTTACCATGGCGACACCTGCATTGATTTTTGTCATTTTCTTCACTCACTTTCTCCTCTTTCTTTCAGTATAAAGTATTCTAAAAAAGACAACAAAAAATGTGACTCGACTCACAAGGGAAACTCCCGGTTATCAGCAATCAAATTCAACAGAGGAAAAATAGTACAAAGAATAGAAAACCTGCAAAAAAAGATGCACCTGTGTCAGATGCATCTAAAATCATGGTACCCTTATTCAGTCATCAGAGGCTTGTTCGCTAAAAGCCCTAGAAGTATGCGATTCTTTATGAAACTAATTGGATAATTCTGTGATAAAACGAGCCGCGATTTCTTTGGGGCGGGTAATCGCACCGCCTACAACGATACCTGCAACCCCTAGACGCTGAACTTGTTTGGCTTGTTCAGGAGAATGAATTCTTCCTTCAGCGATGACGGGCAACTGTTCAGCAACAAGTTGTTGGATCAGTTCGAGATCGGGTCCATCTGTTGGCTCACGGTCTTTGGTATAACCCGCTAATGTTGTGCCAACAAAATCGACCCCAGCTTGGTAAGCATTGCGGCCTTCTTCAAAAGTCGCAATATCTGCCATCAGCAGCTGGTCAGGATACTTTTCTTTGATTTTTTTGATAAATGCATTGATGGTTAGACCATCGTGCCTTTTTCGCAAAGTACAATCCAGCGCAATGACTTCGACACCGGTTGCAACTAATTCATCTACTTCGCGCATCGTAGCAGTGATGAACGGTTCTTCAGGTAGGTAGTCTCTTTTTATGATACCGATGATTGGCAAGGACACTTTTTCTTTGATTTGCTGGATGTCTCGTACAGAGTTGGCACGAATTCCGACCGCACCTGCTTCTTGAGCTGCCACCGCAAAAAGAGGGATCACGCCGCCTTCTTCGGTATAAAAGGGTTCCCCTGGAAGAGCTTGACAAGAAACGATCAAGCCACCAGATATTGCTTGTAAAAATTCTGTTTTGTTCATGGATACAGACTCCTTTTCTCGATTTGGTAGCTAGCGCTACGAATGCTACTAAGTTGATTTTGTCAATTTTGTTAATTTTTCAATTAAGTCAGCTATTCAAAGCGGCTTCTACCTTTGACTTCTTCAAAGGGACTATAGCATGGAAAAATGGCTTTTGTAAATGATTTCTCTCGGAAGCAGTCAAACGGCCAATGACTGCGAGGGCTGTGAAGATCCTTCTCGTTTTACTGAAAACCGCCGCTCATTCTCAAAAGGAACACTTCAAGCAAGAAACAAAATAAGTTTAGGGCTTTTTCTCATCAAAAAAGCTTTCCCAGAATTCAGATTCTGCACTGAGACAGAAATGATTCTGGGAAAGCACTTTTCAGTTGCAATTATTTTGTAGCGGCTCGTTTGAAAACAGGAATTTCATTATTAGAGCCATAATCATTCATAGTGATTTCTTTTAAGCGAGTCAGATCTTCTTCTGAAATTGTAAAAGCAACATCGGCGTTGTTCTTCATATGTTCCATGGATACTGTTTTTGGTAAAGGAAGGAGATCTAGTTGGAGACAATAGCGAATCGCTAGCTGCGGTACTGATACATGATATTTTTTAGCCAAAGAACGAAAGGGGCCCGCAAACATTTATTAGTCGAAGAATGAGAAAATTTGCGGCAACGTTTTGAGGAACTAAAAGGGACTTTGAATCGTTTAGATAACAAAATCAAGTACTATGACGAGCAATGGCAAGAGTAAGGATTGCTGCATTCCCGAAAGACGAAGGGCGTGCAGCAGTCCTTTTTTAACTATTGTTTGTTTTCTCAGAGATTACGGTATTTATCAATGTCCAATGGCTGGTTTTCCGGTAATAATTCGTAGTCAAGCTGATTCGATTCATCATCATGGATAATGTGCAGCAATTGGTTTGAATCCTTGATGGGTCCTAGGCTGATAATAGTAAATCGGTCATTGATTACTTCCAAATTCTGGAGTGCCCCTGTAAAAACTTTACGTATATGGTGCGCAGTTTTTATTTTTTCCTCTGCTTTTTCTACCGCTTTTGTTAAAGTAAAGCCTTCATCAAGGAAACGTTTGATCAACTCAACTTTGATCACCGTGGGCAGTCGATATTTACGTGGCGCATTTTCTTCTTGAGGAACGGATTGGATAAGGCCTTTTTGTTCCCAGTAACGCAATTGACGCGGAGAGATTTCACACATTCGGCTAAGCTCGCTGATCCCTACCAGCAAATTGTCATTTTCTAATAATTTACGAAAGGTTTGAGACATGCTTTCTCCATTCTTGTAAAGGTATTTGTTTATATTGTAACTTGTTTTACTTTTGTGTCAAGTAGGTTGACAAATAAGTGGGAAAGTTTTAAAGTGTATAGTGCTGTTGAAAAATTTTGTGAAAAGAGTGTGAAATATGACAAATAATCGTCCTTTAGATATATACGGTAAACCGTACAATCGTTCTTTATTGGTTGTCGTTTTGCTGATCGGTACGTTTTGTACAGTATTGAATCAAACATTACTGACGACTGCCTTTCCAACCTTGATGAATGCCTTCGATATTACGGCTTCTGATGTTCAATGGTTGACGACCGGATTCTTGCTTGTTAATGGGATCATGATTCCAATTACCGCTTGGCTGATTAATAAATTCAATTCGAAAAATTTGTATTTAACTGCCATGACGATTTTCTTAATTGGTACAATTGCTTGTTTTGCAGCACCTAATTTTTCGATCTTACTATTAGGTCGTTTGATTCAAGCTGCCGGTGTTGGTATCTCCATGCCGTTGTTGCAAAATATCATGTTATCGATCTTTCCGCCAGAAAAACGCGGTTCTGCAATGGGAATGTCGGGGATCGTTATTGGGTTGGCACCAGCTTTAGGCCCAACACTATCCGGCTGGATCATTGACCACTATACTTGGCGCTATTTGTTTGGAATGGTCATTCCAATCGTTATTTTAGTATTGATCTTAGCTGTCTTCTTGATGAAGAGTGTTATCGAGCTGTCTCATCCGAAAATTGATATTTTTTCTGCCATTCTTTCAACCATCGGTTTCGGAACATTGTTGTATGGTTTTTCCAGTGTCGGAGACAAGGGCTGGGGAAGCGTGGAGGTCATTAGTTTCTTAGTAGTTGGGGTCTTGTTTATCGCCTTTTTTGCTTGGCGACAATTGCACATCGAGCATCCATTTTTGGAATTACGCGTCTTTTCATCGAAAACATTCACATTAGCGGCCATTCTTTCAGGTGTGACCAATATGGCCTTGGTGGGCGCAGAAATGGTCTTGCCTTTATATATCCAAAATATTCGGGGAGAATCTGCCTTTCATTCTGGTTTGATGCTTTTACCTGGGGCATTGGTAATGGGGGCGATGATGCCGATCACTGGGGCAATTTTTGATAAGTATGGGGCAAAGCGTTTAGCTATTACCGGTATGTTCATTTTGACTGCTGCAACATTGCCTTTTGCCTTTTTAACAAAAGACACACCGATCTTGCATATCGTCATTCTTTATGCGATTCGTATGTTTGGGATTTCCATGGTTATGATGCCAGTTACTACTTCTGGTATGAATGCTTTGCCAGGAAACTTGATCAGTCATGGTACAGCAGTTAATAATACTTTCCGTCAAGTTGCCAGCTCAATTGGAACGGCGATTTTGATCAGTGTCTTATCAAATGTAACCAAAGGAAATCTTCCAAGTGAGGGCTTGTTGAAGGCAACACCGCTTGCTTACAAAAAAAAAGCGATCGAAGCAACGCTTTCTGGTTATCATGCTGCTTTTTATGTCGCTGTTGTCTTTGGCTTTTTAGGCTTTTTGATTGCCTTTGCATTGAAGAAAAAAGAGCCTCAGTTGACTGTTCTTAAAGGAGGTGACGGCAAATGATGTTAGTGATTGTCGTCATCAGTGTAATTGCCTTTGCGTTATTAAATGTTTTTGCCAAAAATAAAGTCCAAACTGTTATTTCACTTCTCTTTGGTTTGGTTTTTGTCTTAAGCTTAACAGCAATGATGGCCAATCTATCCGCACATTTTGGAATGGAAAAAACCACCACAACGACTACACAGCCGTTAGTTTCAAGCAGTGACAATGATCAGTTGCCAATGCTGTTGTATCAACCTTTGGGTGATGGAACTGAGAAAATCTATTTGTACCGCACAGATGAGTCGCAAAAGAAACCAAAACAAACAAGAATGGACCATGTGACGAATCATGTCGTCGAAGATGCCAAATCGGCACAAAAAGAAACGAAAACGACCCGTTGGACGTATAAAAATGATTTTTATCGTTTCTTGTTTGGAATAGCTGGGAATGATGAAGAGTTTATTCGTGAAAAGAATACGTTCTCTCTTCCAGATTCTTGGACTCTCTTAACTGTTGATCAAGCGAAAAAACTAGCCAGTCTTGTTGAAAACCAACAAGAAGCGATGAAAACAGAAGCACAAACTTTTGTTCAAGAGAAGATGCAAGCCGCTTTGATGGCTGACCCAACAATGGATGCTGCGGAACAAAAAGCAAAAATCAGTCAATTCACTGCAGAATTTCAAAAAGAAGCAATAGCAAAACTGATTCAAGAAGCAAAAAAAGAATAAAAAAATCCCTCTGCTCCAAGAGAGTGAATCACTCCCAAAAGTTAGCTTTTATGGCTAACTTTTGGCGAATGGTTCAATCACTCTAGTTGCAGAGGGATTTTTTGTTGATTAAAAAGTGAACTGCTCAATGCGATCAAAGGCTTCTTTTAGCATTGGCATTGATTGCGTAGCAGCTAAACGGACATAATGATCACCAGTCGTCTCACCAAAAGCTTTACCGGGAATCATTAGCACGCTAGTATCTTTTAAAAGTTTTTCAACGAAAGTAACAGAATCCAAGCCAGTTTTTTCTATGTTGATGAAGGCATACATACTTCCTTTGACAGGAGACAAAGAAAGAAAAGGAATAGTAGCGACTCGTTGCTGAATGTAACTTAGCCGTTTTTTGAAGGTTTCCACGACTGCTGGAACAAGTTCGTCGTAGTGATTCAACGCATAGATTCCCGCTCGTTGTGAGGGGGTAGGAGCAGAATAAGCAATACTTTCATTAATCAACTTGGCTGTCTGATTGATGGATAAAGGAGCGATCATGTAACCAATCCGCCAGCCAGTCATAGCAAAAGCTTTTGAAAAACTGCTAAAAGTAATCGTCCGCTCAGGCGCAAAAGTGGCCATAGGAACAAACTCTTCCATAAAACAAAAGGCTTCGTACACTTCATCTGACAAGATCAACAAATCATTTTCTTCGGCAACTTCAGCAATTGCTTTAAAAGTTCTCGGCGAAAAGACAGCACCAGTGGGATTGTTGGGAGAATTAATGATAATGGCTTTTGTTTTGTCGGTAATCGCTGCTTTTAATACATCAATAGCGATCTGAAAACCATCTTTTTCAAAGGTAGGGATGAAAACCGGGCTTCCGCCAGCCATTTCAACTTGCTGCTTATAAGGAGAAAAGTAAGGCTCATGGATAATTACTTCATCTCCAGGATCCAAGATCGCGCACAAGGCAAGATACATGCCATGTAACGCACCAACTGAGGCCCGTACTTGATCGTTGGCGAAAGTCAATCCATAATGGTTCTGATAAAAATCGACAACAGCTTGAATAAAATCGGAACTACCATCAGAAGCCGTGTATTTTGTATGTCCATTTTTGACGTCCGTAAAAGCGGCAGCAATGATCGACTGATCAGTAATCAAATCAGGATCGCCGATGGACAGATCTATCAAATTTGGTGTTTTCTTGGCAATCGTTGCAATGTCCATTAGTAAATTTTCTTCGGGTGTTTGAAATCGTTGTGCAATCATCGACTGTTTCATAGGTTCATCTCCATTTTTTATAGTACTTTTCTTAAAAAATCTTGTGTGCGGCTATTTTGCGGATGGTCAAAGATCGCTTCAGGTGTTCCTTGTTCTTGAATGACACCGTCAGCCATAAAGATCACGCGATCCGCTACTTGCTTGGCAAAGCCCATCTCATGAGTCACAACGACCATCGTCATGCCTTTCTCGGCAAGTGCCTGCATCACCGCTAATACTTCACCAACCATCTCCGGATCAAGTGCAGAAGTCGGTTCATCAAAAAGCATCACATCTGGATCCATAGCCAACGCACGAGCAATAGCTACTCGCTGTTGTTGCCCACCAGATAAACTTGCAGGATAGCTAGTCGCTTTGTCTGCTAATCCAACTTGTTCCAAAAGTGCGTAGGCTTTTTTCTCAGCGGTCTCTTGATCTTGTTTTTTTACTTTTATGGGGCTGATGGTGATGTTCTCCAAAACTGTTTTATGAGGAAACAGATTAAAGTTTTGGAATACCATACCCATTTTTTGACGAATTTGATCGATCACAATCTCTTTAGCCAAAAGATCGTTTCCTTCAAATTCGATTTGACCACTGGTAGGTTGTTCTAAAAGATTCAAACAACGCAGAAAAGTACTTTTGCCACTTCCAGAAGGTCCAATGATCACAACGACTTCACCCGCGGAGATTTCAAGATCGATCTCTTTCAGAACTTCTGTCGCACCAAAATTTTTTAAAAGTTTTTTTACGCTAATCACTTGTTTTCATTCTCCTTTCTGCAACTCCTAGTAATCGTGAAAGAGCAAAAGTCAAGACAAAATAAATCAAGGAAACAATCACGTATGGTAGGAAAGGTTTGAAACTGGCACCTTGGACGACCCCTGTTTGGAAGATCAATTCGGAGACACCAATGACAGAGACAACAGAAGACTCTTTGATGACTGTCACAAATTCATTGCCGAGAGCAGGTAAAATGTTCTTGATGGCTTGCGGAAAAATAATGAAGCGCATCGCTTGAACTTGATTCATTCCTAATGAACGGGCTGCCTCCAACTGACCTTTGTTGACCGCATTGATCCCCGCACGAATGATTTCAGCCACATAGGCGGCACTATTAAGTGCAAGAGCGATACAACCTGCCGTTAATTTGGATAAATCCAGACCTAGTACGCCAGTCCCAAAATAAACGATAAAGATCTGTACTAAGAGCGGGGTACCTCTCACGTATTCAATATAAACAATCGCAATCCAACGCAAAATTTTTGACGCAGAAAGTTTCATAAATGCCAGTAGACTACCAGCAATCGAGCCAAAGAGTACACCGACAAAGGCTAAAAAAATAGTATAACCGGCTCCTGAGAGATAAAAGGGCAGATATTTGCTAAAGAAGCCTTCTTCAGGTGCTCCTGTTTCTTCATTGAACATTAGAGCATAGGCTTCATCTTGATATTGACTCAATAGATCGTTATCGACAATCGTCTTGATGGAAGCATTGATTTTTTCCAGGAGCAGCGGCGCCTCTTTTGAAATAGCAATTGCTGTTTCTTTCGTACCTTTCTCAAAGACCACATCGTCGGCAATTGCTAAGTTATCATTTGATTGAACATAGGCTTCCGCCACAGGACCTTCCATCACAACAGCATCCACTTTTTTTGAGTTTAAATTTGTGATCAGATCCGGAACTTTTTGCAAAGAGGTTACAAGTGAGCCGGACAACTCATTCTTAGCTAATTCTTCTTGTGTGGTTTGTTTTTGAGCACCGACAGCTACACCGTTGAAATCTGCTGTTGATTGAAACCGGTTCTGATCTTCTTTTCGAACAATCACTTTTTGTTGGACTTCCATATAAGTGTCAGAAAAGTTGACTTCCTTTTTACGTTCATCGGTAGCAGCCATCCCCGAAATGACAAGATCGATTTTTCCAGTTTTTAATGCTCCTAACAGCGCATCGAAACCTAATTCTTCAATTTTAAGATCGACACCTAGATCATCAGCGATTTTTTTGGCAATTGATAGATCAAAGCCGACAATTTCGTCTTTGCCATCAATCGTGGTATGAAATTCATAGGGGGCATAATCCGCAGATAAGCCAACGATCAATGCACCATTTTGTTTTATTTTTTCATAGACGGGATCTGTTGTTTCAGCGTGTACCAGTTTTGTGGTAACACAAAAGAACAGGACGATCAGTATCATTGTTGAAGCGAACCATTTACACATCTTTTTCATTCAATTACTCCTTTTTTGTTTTAAAATACAATAATAGCTTGAATTATGTATAAAAATACAACAAACGTTAGAAATATCGTAGCATACCTTTGTGGGAAGTCAATCCCTTTCTTGGAAAAATCACGAAATATATTTGAGTTTTCAGAAAAAACAGTGTTTTCTATAAGTTTACAGGTTGAATTGTTTTTTACAAATTTGTAATATAAGAAAATTTGTTTCAGAAAATTTCCGGAAATTATGAAAATATTTAAGATTCATTCGGCTTTTTTGATTAGCTTAAAAGAAACTTGTAACAGTTAATCGATCTTCTGTTTACTATTAAAGCCTTATTTAGCAAGGTTTTAAGTATTTCTATTTTTTATTTGGTACGTTATTTAATTTCTTTTATCAAAGTGAAATATTTCGTCATCGAACTGTTACCAAGGACTTAACGTATCTTGCTATTATTTATCAAGTCGTTACGACGAAAACTTACATAGAGCGAGGGAAATAAAATTTATGAAATCAATTAAAACATTCGTATTAACTACAGCCACAATTGCTGGTTTTGCTGCACTAAGTACAACTGCTAACGCAGACGAAATCAAACATGTGGTGAAATCTGATGACACATTATCTGGTCTTTCTTTAAAATACTTTGGTAATTTAGATCATATTGATCAAATTGCAAAAGACAACAAACTGAAAGATCCTAACATCATCTACGATGGTACAACTCTGATTATTGACACCGACAAAAAAGTATCATCAGATAACCAAGCAAGTGAACAACCTGCAAAAGAAACAACACAAGCAGAAGACCAATCTGCCAACGAAAACCAATCTGAATCTGCAGCAAGCAGCTATTCTGGAACAACGATGACGATGGAAGCAACAGCATATAGTTCTGATCCAGCAGATGTTTTAGGCGGCGGAACTGTGACAGCTACCGGCCAAAACTTGTTGGAAAATCCGATGGCAGTTGCGGTGGACCCATCTGTGATCCCTCTAGGCACAAGACTTTATGTTGAAGGTTATGGAGAAGCCATCGCCAGCGATACCGGTGGTGCGATCAAGGGAAATATCATCGACGTGCATTTCCCAACAAATGCACAATGCGAACAATGGGGCCGTCGGACCGTTCAAGTAACGATTCTTGATTAATTTCTCCAAATTTTAAGAACAGACCCATGCACGTATGAGGCTAGGGCATAAGTAAAAACAGTCAGAAAGATTTTCGAGAGGACAGTTGTTCCTTAAAGATCGGGTCTGGCTCAACTTATGCCTAGCCTTTTTGTATACTCAGATAAAAAAGGATGCCTCTATGAACTTTGCCCAAGACATTTTGCTTTTTTCTTGAGATAATGAATCAAAGAGGAGGCGTTCAAGTGAAGGTAGTATTGATACGGCATGGCGAAAGCGAAGCAAATTTTGAAAACTATTGGACGGGCTGGCTGGATGTGGCCTTGACAGCAAAGGGTCGGGAACAAGCTTGGCAAGCGGGAGAAAAAATCAAAGAATTGGGTATTTCTTTTGATGTAGCATTTGCTTCTTATCTTCAGCGAACCATCATCACCTGCAACACTGTTTTGGAAGCAAGCGCTCAATTGTGGGTACCTACCTATAAGACATGGCGGTTGAATGAAAGACACTACGGACAGTTAGTCGGTGTCAATAAAGATGAAATGGTTGCTCGTTATGGAAAAGGTCAAGTCCAAAAGTGGCGACGAGGGTATAATGAACCGCCGCTGTATGTTTCAGAAAATCATTTTGATCGTCGTTATGACGACTTAGATCCACGCTTGATTCCTAAAGGAGAAAACCTAGGAATGGTCGTTGAAAGGATCACCCCTTTTTGGTCGGATGATGTTGTTCCCTTCATTCGATCAGGAAAAAATGTCTTGATCACAGGCCATGGCAATAGTTTGCGGGCTTTAGTGAAGTATTTGGAGAATGTACCTGAAGAAGAAGTCGACAAAATCGATGTCCCCAATGCAGAGCCAATCATTTATACCTTTGATTCACAAGCTGTTTTACAAGAACGGCTGGGATAAAGACGAACATTATTACTAAAAACCGCGCTTTCGTATGAAGTTTCATCGAAAGTGCGGTTTTCTTATGCTATAATAAGAAAAATTTTATGAAAGGCGGGCTCTTATGAAAGCAGTATTGACCGTTATTGGAAAAGACAAGGTAGGGATCATCGCAGGCGTCAGCCAACTATTGGCAGAGTTAGACATCAATATCCTCGATGTTTCACAAACCATCATGGAAGAATACTTTACGATGATGATGTTATTATCGATGGAGGCAAATGCAGATTTTGAAACGATTCGTGAGCAATTGCATACCAAAGGCGAAACACTAGGTGTTAAAATCAGTATTCAAAACCAAGAAATTTTTGATACCATGCATAAATTATAGGAGGGCTTCTATGGAAATCAATCAAATACTAGAAACCATTCGCATGGTTGAAGAAGAAAATCTTGATATTCGTACCATTACAATGGGAATCTCTCTTTTAGACTGTATCGATGCCGATATCGATCAGATGTGCGAAAAAATCTATCAAAAAATTACGACAAAAGCCAAGAACTTGGTGCGAGTTGGCGAACAAATCGAAACAGAATATGGTATTCCAATCATCAACAAACGAATCTCTGTTACCCCGATTGCCATTGTTGTGGCAGCCAGTCAACCGACGCTACAAGACTGTGTGAAGGTAGCTAAAACATTGGATCGGGCAGCTGAGACAGTAGGGGTCAATTTCATCGGTGGCTACAGTGCTCTGGTTGAAAAAGGGTATCAAGGCGGTGATTTAGCATTGATCCAATCGATTCCAGAAGCGCTGGCAGCAACGAACTTTGTCTGTTCTTCGGTCAATATTGGATCAACCAAAGCTGGAATCAATATGGATGCTGTTCGGTTAATGGGGGAAACAGTCAAACAAACGGCTGAAGCTTCAGATATGGGATGTGCGAAATTAGTTGTTTTTGCAAACGCAGTGGAAGACAACCCGTTTATGGCCGGTGCTTTTCACGGTGTCGGAGAAGCAGATGTCGAGATTAATGTAGGCGTCAGCGGTCCTGGAGTGGTCAAGCGTGCGCTTGAAAAAGTCAAAGGAGAATCTTTTGACGTCGTTGCAGAAACAGTCAAAAAAACGGCTTTCAAAATAACCCGTATGGGGCAACTCGTCGGACGGGTAGCTTCAGAGCGTTTAGGGGTTCCTTTTGGGATCGTCGATCTTTCTTTAGCACCTACTCCGGCTGTAGGGGATAGTGTGGCGCTCATCTTGGAAGAAATGGGTCTGGAATCCGTTGGAACTCACGGGACAACGGCTGCATTGGCGTTGTTGAACGACGCCGTCAAAAAAGGCGGCGTCATGGCCTGCAATCATGTTGGTGGTTTATCGGGTGCTTTCATCCCGGTTTCAGAAGATGCAGGCATGATCAAAGCAGTTGAAAGTGGTTTGTTGAATCTAGAAAAGTTAGAAGCGATGACAGCAATTTGCTCGGTGGGCTTAGACATGATCGCAATTCCTGGAGATACTACTGCAGAAACGATTGCTGCGATGATTGCTGATGAAGCAGCAATCGGCGTCATCAACCATAAAACAACGGCGGTACGTATCATTCCGGCTAAAGAAAAACAAGTAGGAGACCGAATCGAATTTGGTGGTTTACTAGGCACAGCACCTGTTATGAAAGTTAATCCAGCTAAATCTGCTGACTTTATTCAGCGAGGCGGCCGAATTCCTGCGCCGATTCATTCTTTCAAAAACTGATCATCTTCTGAAACTGCGATATAAGGAACACACAAAATCAAATGCTCTCGATTGGACGAAAAGGTGATTACTTTTCGAACATTCGCTCATAAAGACCTAATGGTATTTTGGAGGGGATGCTAGTAAAAAAATCGGACATTTTGTTTAGTGTAGCACTTAGTTCGCAGTTTCTTCTTTGTGATCTAAGGCTTTAGCCCTATGCTGATCATCTGGAAATAATATACAATTAACGTAATTTTATACAGATAGGGGTGTCAAGAATGAAAAAGAGGGTAGTGGGCAGCTCCATACTGGTAGTGATCGTCATGTTCGTGCTACTTGTTCCCCAAAAAGTATTTGGTCAAAGTTTTGTGAAGGATAATGCAGGGGTCCTCTCAGCAGAGACAATCGCAAAAATCAATCAATTAAACCAAGAGAGGTTCCAAACGTTGCCAGGAAGTCCAGAATACGCTGTTGTCACGCTTAAAAACTTAGACGGCCAAACGATCGAGACAGTAACCAATCAGTTATTTGATGAATACAGTTTTGGTCAATCCGCGTATAACAATGGCTTAGTCTTTGTGTTTGCCATCGAGGACCGGGAATTTCGTTTAGGCTATGGGGATGGCTTAACGTATATTTTTTCTGATTTGTCAGATGATGACCTGATCGATGAAGATACAAAAGTTCTTTTGCGTGATGAAGACTATGATCAAGCTGTTTTAAATGCTTCTGATCGCGTCTATGAGGAAATGGAAACAGCGGACGAAACGGTTGGTCTGAACAAAATTTATGCGGATGGGCAACAGCTACTGGCAGAAAAAAAGGCCCGAGAAGCCGCAGAGTCAAAGAAATTCTGGTTGCTGTTTTGGCAACTTGTTAGTTCAGTTAGTGCATTGATTATTGCAGCTATTAGCGGAGTGATAGGCTGGCGCAAGCGCCAAACGAAGAAAAGTTTTCAAGCAGCCAATGTGATTCCTCCTCATATTCATTCGGATCCAGCGTTTGATGAAAAGGCTTTTTACAGATGGGCAAGTAAAAGAAGGAATTATCAGACCTTCAATCACTATATTGTTGCTGGAGAGTGTTTGAAGGCGTTAAAAATGTACCTGCTTAGTGAAGTTATTCCGAGGCAATTAGCTGAGTTTGAAAGAATCAGTCCGCAACCAGCTAGAAACCAAATGATTCAACAAGCATTGAAAAATCCGCAGTTGGCCGATCAATTCGTGCAAGAATATATGAAAGATCATAAAAATTTGAAGATCTTTGGGCAAAAGTTAGCCCAAGGCCATGACACATTGAGAACCTATGAAACACAATTGCAGCGGCAACTCAAGGAACAATTACGAGATTATGATTTAACTGGAGATATTCTTGCAGAAAATGCTTATTTGATTCCACAGTATAAAAAAGAGATTCAGCAGTTGGCGGAAGAAGAAATTCAGCGGCGTAGTCTCAACAACGATTATTTGGCTATGCTGCTTACGAAGGAAAAGACGTATCCTGAAATGGTGCAGACGAGTTCTCAGGAAATAGCTAGCTTGATTGATTCTGTTAAAACGGATGCTTTGTTTACTATCGATCTCCATGAAGTATATAAAAATCATCCAGATCTACAAAAACAAGTAGGTGATTTTTCGGGGGAAGATCGTTCAGAACTATTGAATAATGCTCGTCGTGAATACAATCCAACCACTATGGATCAATCTTTAGTTTATTTGTTACTCATCAATCATGTCGCGCGACAAGAACAGGTCATCGCAGAGAGTAAAAGCTCGGATAGTGATTTCGGTGGCTTTGGCGGTGGGTCCAGTAGTGGGGGCGGAATTTCCGGAAGCTGGTAATTTTTAAGGGCTGTGACAAAAGGTTGTCATAGCTCTTTTTTCGAACGCACGGTAAGCGGTCGCTTTTGCAGTAATAAGCCGTAATTTCTTGCAACTAATCACTTCTGTCTCAACCACTTTGCCTTTTGATCTAAAGACAAAGGCGGACTTTTGTGATAAACTTTGTAAAGTTGCTGAAAAAACATTTTTTTCACGGAAACATTTCAGCTTATTTTTAGAAAATGAGGGTTGTACATGTATCATTCGTATATTTGGGACTTTGACGGCACATTGTTTGACAGTTACCCAATCATGTTAGAGGCGTTTCTTAAAACATTGAAAGACGCTGGATTTGATCCCAATTCGAGAGAAATTTATCGCATCTTGAAAGCATCGTCATCAAAACAAGTAGCTGAGAAATATCAATTGGATTTCATTGATTTTAGCGCTCGTTTTAAAGCATATGAAGCACTAGATGAGCGGCTACCCGTTTCATTTCCGGGAACGAAAGAAGCTTTACAAGCAGTAGTAGACCATGGCGGAAAGAATTATATTTTGACCCATCGTGACGTTGTTTCAACGAAAGAACTTTTAATGAAAGAAAATCTTGACCATTTGATCGTAGAGATCGTGGGACCAGAGAATAATTTTCCCCGCAAGCCGGACCCAACGTCTTTGAATTATTTAGTGGAAAAATATCAATTGGACAAAACAACGACTGTAATGATCGGTGATCGTGCGATGGATGTGCTGGCTGGACGAGGGGCAGGGGTGCAAACGATGTTCTATGATATTGAAGGATTGCTAACTGATTTGGATGCAGACCATGTCGTTCATTCCATGAAAGAAATCGAAGAAATTATCAAGTCTTGAGCAATCAAGACTTTTTTTGCGTACTTCTTTTTGAGGTGATTCATTATGGACAAGTGGTTGGATTTTGGGAAAAAATATTGGCATTTATCCTTGAGCGCGCTGTTGGTCATTCTTTTTCTATTTGGTTTGTTTTTTACCCCGAATGAGCCAGAATGGCCCGAAGCAGAAGAATCTTCACCAATTTTCGAATCAGAGAGTAGGAAAGAGTCATTGGACCAGATCGTTGTAGATATCAAAGGAGAAATCCGAAATCCGGGTATTTACACCTTACCTAGTGGAGCTCGACTGTATGAGCTGATCCAATTAGCGGGCGGGGTCACTGATGAAGGAAATGAAGAAGTCATGAATTTTGCCCAAGAATTGTCAGATCAACAATTAGTAATCGTTCCTCATTTAGATGATCCGGTAGTTTACGCTGACAACGGAGCAGAAGGAACACTTGCTCAGAACCAGATCGATTTAAATACAGCAGATAGCAGCCAGTTACAAGAGCTTCCAGGCATTGGCGCGAAAAAGGCAGAGGCAATCATCGCTTACCGTGAAGAAAAGGGTTTTTTTAAAACCGTGGAAGAAGTGAAAGAAGTTTCTGGTATTGGCCCTAAAACTTATGAGGCTTTGGAGGGGTTGATCAAGGTGCGATGAAAAATAAGAGAAAGAATAAGAGAATAAGCTCGCGATTCAGTGGCTTTTCTGTTTCGTTGTTGTAGGGGGTATAGGGAGTATAGGGGTATAAGGGGTATAAGGTAAGTAGAGAAGTCATTTTTATTTAGTAGAGCGATCGGGTGAAACAAGTCAGTATCGCGACGTATTATGCTAACAAAAACACACTCTGTCGCAGGCGGCCGGTGGTTGTAAAAATTAATCTTTTGCTCAAAAAGAGTCAATCGATACAACTATATGTTGTATCGAATGCTAGGGGATCTAAGGAATTTATCGTGTGAATACAAAGTAGACCTTTTCTCACTGTGTAATCCATTTGTTTATTTCAGCAGGAAAAGATTTGCTAAAGGTAAGCTATACCGATTACATGAAAAATTCTTCATTTTTCCCAAGATAAAATTAAAAATAATTTTGAAAACAATTTTTTTGCCTAAACTTTTCCTCAGAATGCTATCAATTTCATTTCTTCCTATTTCCTGATAGTTTATAATAACGGACGTAATAAATTCGGGAAAGGAGCGAGCCTATGCTGGAAAGGTATATAGAAAAATGCGTGATTCGTCAAGTCTATCTTTGCGAGCAGTTGTATGAGAAGGAAAGCGTGCTTATTGACCGTTTAGCCGAACAGCTGGATGTCTGTCCTGCGACCATTATCAATGACATTGATAAAATTCTGCTTTTACTAAAAGAACGCATTGCTACCGCCACTCACGAGAAGCATACATATCAAGTGGTTTTTACTGCCGGATCTTCCTTATCAGAGCTTACTCAAACCATTTATCAAGGATCCTATTTTTTACAAGTTCTCTATCAATTTTTGATTGGAGAGAGAAGTTGGCAAAAAATATCGGAAGAGGTGTTTATTTCATTAAGCAAGGTTTATACCATTCGGACAGACTTATGGAGATTTTTTGAGGAAATGGGCTATTTAAATGAAGAGCAAGAGGAGGTCGAGATCCCCGAGAAAGACTTCCGCTATCTTCTATTGGCTGTAATGAACTATTTAGGAAAACGTCCTGAAAAAAATCAGTCTTTTATTGAGCAGGCTTGTGAAGAACTGATCCAATTCGTGGAACAACGTTTTTTTCTGCGTTCTTATCCTGAAGACGAACGTCAAATCATTCATTTAGGGATCCACATCGGATTAGCAAGAAGCCGAATAGCTCCTATTTGTTTTGCATCAAGGGACAAGGAGATGGCACGACAGACACCGCTATTTCAATTATTACAGCAAGGTCTTAAAGAACTTGTAGTTTCTTTGTGTAGCAATGAGGACGAAGAATTTTACATCTATTCACTTTTTAATTCACGCAAGTATCAGTGCAATAATCTGGAGCTGTTGCAAAGAGATTTTGAAGTCGTTTATCGTAATCACATTCATCGCTGTCCGGAGATGTTGGAACTCACGCATTTATTACAAAACCGATTAGGAATCTCCGAGAAAAATCATTTGTTGTTCGAAAAAGCGTTACTACCGTTTCTTCGTTCCGCTTGGGGGGACATGCAGATCTTTCAAACGGATCGTCTATTCTTTCTCTACCCAAGTGAGAGGGAAATGTTTGATCAAATAATGGAGAGCCTTGGGTTATGGGCAAACCAAAACCAGCAGATGATTCGATGGAATGACAATCTGGTTCGTAAATTGACGATTTTACTAAGTTTGCTTCCTGATGCTGAAAAAACTGAACATTTGGAAGTGTATATTGTTGCACCTTCTGATTTTAAATACTTGTATTATCGCCAACAGTTAGAAGAAATGTTAGATGAGCACTTTACCATAAGCAATATGATCTATCACCAATTAACTGATGTGGTGGATGATGTCTTTTTTTGTACCAAACGAATGATTTTATGTGATGCTTCTCTTTATCAAGAAACACTTCAAACGAAAAATACTAAAATTTATCCGGTGACTTTCAACACTGTTTCCTCTGTTATCTTAGCTATCAATCAGACACTATATCAACGAGTCGAGGAAATCTTTGCAACAAAGAGTAATTGAAAAGACTGAAAAAGATAATTATTGATACAAAGAGAGGGATTGCGCACAGCCGTGCGCAATCCCTCTCTTTGAACTAAAGTAGTGCAAGCGAATGGCACTACTTGGGACAGTTCCGCAATAGAAGTAACGTTGAGAGCTCTAATGATTTTGGGGAAGTTTCTTGCTAGAACGTGTTGGCCTTTTTAATGAGTAAAGCCGTAGGTTTTGATTTCTTGTTTTTTATGATAGACCAGATGAGCCTGATCAAGTGCCAGCAGAGCTTCTTTCATGTCTTGAATATAATCGTGGGCCATATTCATACCAAAGTCTGCACGAATGACCAATCGTTGGATAATTTGGTCGTCTAAATTGGCTGGTAATGGATAAGCTGGAACTTGCCAACCTTTCATGAGTAAACGGTCTGCTAAGTCATACAACGTCCATTCCCGTTTTGAATCGTCTTTCAATTTGTAGCAGACGATCGGAAGTTGAGCGCCATCATTGATCATTTCGAATAGATCGGTTTTTTCGATTTCTTTTGCCAAATAAAGAGCAACTTTATGGGTCTTGTCATGAATCGCTTTGTAACCATCAAAACCATAGCGCACAAAATTATAGTATTGTCCGATCAACTGAGCAGCACTATGGGAGAAGTTGATGGCCATGGTTGGTAACTCACCGCCTAAATAGCTGACTTTAAATACAAGTTCTTGAGGCAAGTAAGATTGATCGCGCCAAAGTACCCAACCCACACCCGGATAAACGAGACCGTATTTATGACCCGATGTGTTGATTGATATGACATTTGGTAATTGAAAGTCCCAGACGAGATCCGGTTCAGTAAAAGGGGTATAGAGACCACCAGAAGCAGCATCCACATGAATGTAGACTTTATAGTCCGTTGTTTGGTTGTATTGTTCAACAAGTTCATTCAATCCTTTAATGTCGTCATAGCGTCCTGTATAGGTGATTCCTAGAATGCCAACGATGCCGATCGTATATTCATCAACATAGTCCATCACTTTATCAAGATTGATCGACAAATGGTTTTCATCCATAGGGACTTCTCTCATCTCGATATCCCAGTAGACACAAAATTTTTCCCAACAAACTTGATAACCGCTTGAAATCACTAAATTAGGTTTATGAGCATTTAGATCGAGACCGAGTTTTTCCGCCCGATTACGCCAAGCAAATTTCATTGCCATCCCACCTAACATACAGGCTTCTGAAGAACCAATGGTAGAAGTGCCCATGAATTTTTCTTCTTTGCTTGCATGCCACAAATCTGCAATGATATTCACACAGCGATTTTCAATTTCTGCTGTTCGTGGATACTCGGATTTGTCGATGGCATTTTTTTCTAGAGTTTGTGTCATCAGCTTAACTGCTTCCGGTTCCATGTAGGTTTGACAGAATGTAGCTAAATTCAAACGGGCATTTCCTTCATCAAGTAGCTGATCTTGTACGAGCTGATAGGCCATTCTAGGTTCAACAGATTGTGGATTTAGTTTGTATTTCGGTAAATCTTCTCCTTCACAAACAGCTCCAAAAATTGGTTCCAAATAGTCTGCTTCTTCGCGGTTTTCTTTTCCATATAACATGATAATTCCTCCTAATAGATAAAAAATACGGTTAATGTTTGATTGTATACTTCTCGTTTTGAACGATGTGGTGTTCTCCTCGAGCGCTTGGATAAGTGGCAGGGTTCACATCTCCTGTTTTCATATGAACCGGTTCGTCGATTTGAGCTTCTTTGCCACGTTTGTCATGAAGTTCATAGAGAATGAATGGTAACAATAAAGTAACGATGAAACTAATCAACAAGATGACTTGGTAAGTTCTGTCTTCACTGGCAGGAATCGAAGAAGGTGGGAAGAACGAAACGAATAATGCGAGCAGCGACATGATGAGCCCTAATCCTGCGATTATTGTTTTTCCGATTGTTTTTCCTGGAACATTATAGGTACGAGGAAGATCTTTTTTCTTAAAAAGCAGAACAAAATAGCCCAAGAAAAACAGCAAATAACCAATCAAATAAATCACTACTGTCAGCGAAATAGCTACCAAGAAAGATAAGTTGTTTCCACCGCCGCCAAACGTTAGAACAGCACCCCATATTGAAACGATGATTCCTTGAATCATGATTAGCGGAACAGGGACGCCATGTTTATTGTGCTTTCGCAAAAAAGTCGGCAGTAATCCTCGTTGTGCCGCTGCAAACATACCTCTTGATGGGCCAACGACCCATGAGCTGACCTCACCCATGACACCAAAGGCAATCATTAGTGCGATTAACTTCACTAGCCAACCAAGATGCGGATTGAAGTGAAGCAACAACGATTCAAAGGTTTGAATCACTCCGGCACTGAGAGATAATTCTTTTTGCGGAATGACCGCAGCAACAGAGAAGCCGCCAATAGCGTCTAATGCAATGGCAAGAATGACTAGCAAAATCATTGCTAGTGGATAATTTTTTTGCGGATTTTTTAGTTCATTAATGTGGGAAGCAGAGGCCTCCACACCCATATAAGCCAAAATAAAAGAAACAAATACCACGAGAGTAGAAACTTTTGAAAAGTCAGGGATAAATGCTTTTTCACTCAGGGGTATTTGAATAGGATTTCCACCGATGAAATAAGCTGCTGCTAGCACAAATAAGAGGATAGAGGGAATGACGATCCCGATAACAAATCCTGCTTTTGCAATTTTTGCTGTTCTTTTGGTTCCACCTAACTGAGAAAACGTTAAGAGCCAAAAAATAATCAGCAAACCGATGTACTTCATCAATGGATCATTGTTGAGGGCGGGAAAATTCAGCACATAAGAAAGTGCTCCTAAGATGAAGTAAATCATCGTAACAAACCCGACAGTAATCTGAAACCACTGAAAGAAGATCGCTGCAAAGCCAAACCGTTCGCCTAATGTTTCACTAACCCAACTAAATATCCCACCGTTCTGCCAGCCTTTTACCGTCGACATTTCTGCCGCGCAGAGTGCAACAGGCAAAAACCAGAGGATACCTCCTAATAATAAGAAGAAAACCAAATGAAGTTGTGACGTGGCAAAAGTTGGGTACTCGTACACAGTCAGGACCATCGAGGCTGTTAGTGCGAAAAAACCAAATAAAGATAATTTTTTCTCGTTCATCAAATCGCTTCTTTCTAAGTCTAATATCTTTTTGGCGCTGTTATCTCGGAGGAGAAAGCTGATGTATGCTTCTGTTCATTGTGTGTCCACCTCTTTTCTTACAAAACGAAGTATAAAACTTTTTGGGTAAGAAAATTTCCAAGTTTTTTCTGAAAACAAAAGTGAAAAAGAAAAAAAGCTGGAAATAAAAAAGAAGCGTGTATTTTGCTGTTAAAAAAAAGCAAGAGCACTCGAAAGGCGTATTATTTTATGTACCCCTGAAAAACTAGAAATAGGCAGATGGTGTTGCTACAAAGGTTTTATGAAAAATTTGCGTTAGGCAAGTGTTTCAATGAAAGGGAGGAATCGGAAGAAGAAAGAGAGAAAAGGCGAAAAAACTATTATACCTGGGAAGAGTAAAGTGAGGATCTTTCGTTCCATCCGTTAATAGCATCAAATATTAGTAGCATCAAAGAAAATAACAAGCAGTTTTATTCCCAGTCCCTTAATCAAAAACAATACCCAGCAGGTAGTGGAGTCATTTTGAGAACTGTTTGACTGACGGTAGCAGTAGGAAAAACAAGCAGAAGTGAATGGAGAAAAAGACACTAAAATTCATTAGCCCCTAGATTAATCAGTGGGGGTATAGTATATTATAAAAAATTGTGTACTATTATTTCGCAATCGGAAAAATAGAAAAAGGAGGTACGCAGATGACAAGCGATCTGAATAAAAAGAATCAATGGGTTAATTCTCAAAACCGATCGATAGAAGGAAATAAACGAATCCCTTGGGACCAGTATTTTATGGCTCAAGCTGTTTTACTTTCTCTTAGAAGTACATGCTCTCGGTTAGAGGTGGGGGCGACACTAGTCAAGGACCGACGGATTATTGCCGGCGGCTACAATGGCTCAGTTAGTGGAGACGTTCATTGTATTGATGAAGGCTGCTATGTGGTTGACGGACATTGTATCCGCACGATCCATGCAGAAATGAACGCATTACTGCAATGCGCCAAGCTAGGTGTTTCAACCGACAATGCCGAGATTTATGTGACACACTTTCCATGTTTGCCTTGTACGAAGGCGATTTTGCAGGCAGGCGTCAAGAAAATTCATTATCTGAATGACTACCGCAATAATCAATATGCTCTAGATTTGATTCAACAAGTTGGTGCTACCGTCCACCAAGTTGAACTTGATCCAGCATATTTTGAAAAATTATCTTTTGGTGCCTTGAATGGGGCTACACATACAAACATGCCGTGACCATTTCCTTTTTGTTGGAGTGATCATTGGTTGCTGGGTAACAGGTTTCTATTTGAAATCTGTTCTTTTATTTATTATCGCAAGTTATCTTCTTCTGGGACTACTGATAAAAAAACAAGTTGCTTTATTGGCACTTTGTTGTCTTGGCAGTGTATTGATAGGGGGACGTATGGTCAGTTTTCAAAATCGTCAGTTGGAAGAAGGATCGTTAACTGCTGAGGTTCTTATCTATTCTGATACGATCAAAGTTAATGGTGATTTAGTGACATTTGAAGGGAAACTGCCTGAAGGTAAAGTGATGGGGCGTTACCAAGTTTCTTCTCTTTCCGAAAAAGACCAATGGCTCAGCCGACAAAATTGGCAGAAATCACTAAGAGTACATGGAAATTTCAAGATAGCAGAGCCAATCCGAAACAAACATGCCTTTGATTACTCATTTTATTTGGCTAGCAGGAACTTCTTAGGCACATTGACGATTACTGAGATTCTCGCAAGCAAACAAACTGCCGGGATTTCTTCGATCTACAGGTGGCGAGCAGCTGCAGTGACTCACGTGAAGCAGTTTTTCCCTGAGAAGCTGGCATCTTATATAAACGCATTGTTATTTGGGTATAAAGATCATGAGTTTCAAGAGATCCGTCAATTATTCAGTAGCAGTGGCTTGCTGCACTTTTTTACTGTGTCCGGACTGCATGTGTCTTTCTTTTTCTACTGGTTAGAACGAGGTCTGAGACGAGGAAAGCTCACCAGAGAGGAGATGCTGCTTCCTCTTTTGCCAATTATCCTGATAGCCGCCATTTTATTTGGTGGTTCTATCAGCGTGATTCGAGCTGTTCTCGCTTATGGGATGACCGTTCTTTTGCGACTGTTTTCCTGTCACCTTTCAGCCTGTGATCGTTACGGTATCGTGCTTTTTCTAACACTTATGATCGACCCAAAAGTTTTTCTGCAAACGTCCGGGCAGCTATGTTTTTTGATGACTTTTTTATTGCTCATGCAAAGAAACGTACAGGTTTCCTCAGTGATCCGTTCTCAGTTTTTGCCGTTATTGGCAGCGCCGCTGCTGATGCACTTATTCTATGAATTTCCTTTGTTGGTTGGGATTTTTACTCTTCTTTTGCTTCCGTTGTTTCAACGTTTTATCTTACCTAGCTGTTTTGCTCTTTTTGCCGTAAGTCTTTTGATACCAAAAATACCCTATCTGGATAGTTGGAGTGAAACACTTTTGCATGGAATAGAGGAAATCGTCTTTTTTCTTGGAAGATTTGCCCTCACGACTGGAAGGATTCCCATAGAACTTGCTATTTTCTGTAGTCTTCTTGGTTTATTTTTGTATCAGCGACATCAGTTCTTTTTTTGTTTCTTAGTCAGTTTGTTTTTACCGCTACTTTTACAGCGTCTTTTTGTCCCTGCTGCCGTTACATTTGTCGATGTTGGGCAAGGTGATAGTATTGTCCTACAAACAGCCTTTAACCGGGAAGTGTATGTGATTGATACCGGCGGCAGTTTATCTTTTCCTAAAGAGGCGTGGCAGCAACGCGCGTATCAAGAAAATGCACACGCCTCATTGATTCCATTTTTAAAAGGCGAGGGAGTCAGGCAAATCGATGGGCTTTTTTTGACTCATGGAGACACGGACCATCTAGGTGATGCACTGGCATTAATGACAGCAATCCCTGTCAAAAAAATATACCTAGTTCCTGGAAGTGAACACCATCCTCAGATTGCCGCGTTAATCAAGCAGCTTCCGCAAGGAACTGTTCACTGGACAAAAGTGGGTGAAACCATTGGTCGCGACCTTGCTATCACTGTTTTAGCTCCTGAGTCTGGGCAAGGTGAAAATGAAGATTCTTTAGTTTTGAAGGCTGAAATTGAGAAATGGCGCTTTTTATTTACCGGTGATTTAGATCAAAAAGGGGAAGAAAAGTTGATTCAACTGTACCCTCATCTCCAGGCAGAAGTGGTAAAGCTAGGGCATCATGGCAGTCGTACCTCCACTTCTGCTCGTTTTATCGAGAGCCTTTCACCCAAAATCGGCATCATCTCTTGTGGCAAAGACAATCGCTATGGACATCCACATTCTGAAGTTTTGGAAGTGATGGAAGGAAGAAGCATCTTGAGAACAGATCAGCAGGGGATGATCCGCTTCAGCTGGTCAAATTGGCATCGTGTCCAACAGCTAGAAACATGGCTAGACTATCGATTAGAATGATGATAGGATGGAAAAGAAAGCGGGGGAATCTATGGAACTGCAAAAAGCGTTGCAAGAGATTCGGACGAAATCTCTGCAACCTATCTATTTAGTGACAGGCACAGAAAAATTTTTACAAGAACAAGTACGTCAAGCATTTTTGACGCGTTTTGAAGTTTCAAAAGATGACTTGAATTTTGCTTCTTTTGATATGGAAAGAGAGCCTTTGGATTTGGTGATTCAAGAAGCGCAATCGTTGCCGTTTTTCGGTGATCAGCGATTGATCTTTGTGGAGCGGCCTTTTTTTCTAACAGCAGAAAAAAAAGCCAATGTTCCAGAACATGACCTTGATGATTTTTTGCTGTATTTAAAAAATCCAATGGACACGGCTGTCTTGGTGATTTTTGCCGAATATGATAAGCTGGATGAACGAAAGAAAATCACGAAGCAGTTGAAAAAAGCAGGGATCATCATCGATGTGGCACCAATGAAAGAAGCGGATGTTCGTCGGTACTTGCAACAGACATTGACAAACGATGGTATTGAAATGAGTAGAGAAGCTTTTGAACTGTTCCTGCGGTTGACTGATCTCCATTTATCAAAAGCGATGCAGGAGTTGCAAAAATTACGCTTGTATGCAGGAAAAGATGCGAAGATCACAAAAGAAATCGTTCAGCAATTGATTCCTAAAACCTTAGAACACAATATTTTTGAATTGACTAATGATGTGTTACAAGGAAAAGTAGCGGATGCCTGGCGGTTGTATGATGACTTGTTGTTACAAGGGGAAGAGACCATTAAAATCAATGCAATTTTGATTGGACAAGTACGCTTGCTTTTACAAGCGTCGATTCTGATGAAGGTCGGCTATCAACAGGCAAATATTGCTGAGACACTAAAAATCCATCCCTATCGGGTCAAGTTAGCGATGCAGCAGGCAAGAAAGTTCAATGAAAAGCAATTAGCAGCCCTTTATCATGAATTGATTGAGAATGATTATTTGGTGAAAAGTGGTCAAATCGATAAAGAATTTCTGTTTCAATTGTTCGTTTTAAAGCATGGTAAAAGACAAGGGTAAAAGAAAGCCGAAGCAATCATTTGATTGCTTCGGCTTTAATTTGCTTATTTCGCAATTTTTTTACTTAAACGAGATTTGTCACGACTAGCTTTGTTCTTGTGGATCAATCCTTTAGTCTCAGCCATATCGATTGCTTTAACAGCATCTTTATATAACGCATCTACGTTATCAGCACCAGCTTCAACAGCTAGATCAAATTTTTTGATTGCTGTGCGCATTGTGCTTACTTGAGATGAATTCTTAGCATTAGCCGCTTCGCTTGTGCGAACACGTTTGATTGCAGATTCAATGTTTGGCATGTATTTCACCTCCAAAAATAAGTTCTTATACGTTTGAAACGTATAAATCAACACTAGTCATTATACCTAATGCAAGTTTCATTTGCAATAAAAGTTGTAAAGAAATTTTACTTAACACAAAAAAAGGTGCTTTTGCCAGCTATTTTTTCTTGTTCTATATTATTATTTTAATCCTTTACATATTTTTTAATGAATACTTACAAAAAGTTTACACTTTGTTCACTTTCTATGCTATGATTACTTCGGAATTTTTAAATGAGGTGTATAAATGTGAATATGGCTTTAGTTATAACCATCGTGCTCTCGTTAGGCGTTATTTTCGTCAATGGGTGGACGGATGCTCCAAATGCAATTGCCACCGCAGTCTCTACGAGGGTCCTACGTCCAAATGTCGCTATTGGAATGGCGGTAGTGATGAATTTCCTTGGGGTCTTAGTGATGACGTATTTCAATGCGCAAGTTGCTGAAACCATCAGTAACATTGTCAGCTTTGATACTGCTGGCGGCTTTCATGTTGCACAAATTGCTTTAGCTGCTGCACTTTTTTCAATCGTCGTCTGGACGGTTGCGGCTTGGTACTTCGGGATTCCAACTAGTGAATCCCATGCATTGATTGCTGGACTTACAGGAGCAGCAATGGCACTGGGCGGATTACATGCAGTAAACGGACAAGAATGGGTCAAAGTACTGATAGGGCTGGTGGTCTCAACATTGATGGGGTTCATTGGTGGGTTTATCATCACCAAATTGATCGTTTGGCTCTTCCGGGGAACTTCTCGTCGTAAAGCAAATAAAGTTTTTACGATCGGGCAAGCGGTCGCAGCTGGAGCAAACGCTTTTTTGCATGGCGCACAAGACGGTCAAAAGTTTATGGGGGTCTTTATGCTAGGTCTTTACTACAATAACCTTGTAGAAAAAAGCGGCAACGGCTTTACGATCCCTTTGTGGGTAATGGCGTTATGTTCTCTTACTATGGGAATCGGAACCTCTGTCGGTGGGATGAAAATCATTAAATCTGTCGGCATGGACATGGTCAAACTGGATAAATATCAAGGTTTTTCGGCTGACTTAACAGCGGCAATCTGCTTGTTCTTATCTTCCGTGTTTGGGATTCCCGTTTCGACGACACATACAAAAACAACTGCCATCATGGGTGTTGGCGCATCACGTCGCTTTTCCAGCGTTGACTGGCGCATCGTGAAAGAAATGATTTATGCTTGGATCTTGACTTTCCCAGGCTGTGGCTTGATTGCCTATGTAATGGTAAAAGTATTACTTGTGATTTTGTAAGGAGAGAGAAGAATGGCACGAAAAAAAAGTTTTGATTATTTTGCAGCGATGGAGCAGCTAGCAACCAATGGTCATTTAGCGGCAAAACGTTTCTCAGTTCTGATAAATGATTATTCAGAAGCAGCGTTAACTGAAGCAGCAGCAGAAATTCACGCATTAGAAAAAGAAGGCGATCAAGTGATCGCAGAATTGACCAATGAATTATATGATTCTTTTATCACACCGATCGATCGTGAAGATATTTTGATTATTTCTGAACGCTTGGACGATATTTTAGATGGCATCATGGGATTGACTTATTTATTTGAAAATCTTGTGATCAAGTCATTACGTCCGGAAACAGCTGATTTCGCTGTCATGATCGAACAGGCCACACAAGGTGTGCAGACGGCGTTAAAAGAGTTTCCTAAGTTCAAAAATTCAAAGACGCTACGACAAATGATCAATGATGTCAATCGTATCGAGTCTGAAGCGGACCTTTTGTACTCTAAATTGAAAAAGGCCCTTTTCACTGATGAAAAAGATGTCTTAGAAATCATTAAATGGAAAGACATTTATGACCGCTTTGAAACAATCATCAACGACACAGAAGGTGCTGTCGATATTATTGACGGCATGGTCATCAAAAATACGTAATTTAGCTAAAAACACTGCGATGTCCAAAAGGACATCGCAGTGTTTTTATTATAAAGATACTAACCAGTAAACGATCAAAACCGCACCAAGTACGATACGATACCAACCAAAGAAAGTGAAATCGTTTCGTTTGATATAATTCATCAAGAAGCGGATGGCTAACACGGAAACGATAAAGGAAACGATCGTTCCAGTTAATAAGATAACTGTTCCTTGCAAGTCAAAAGCATTTCCAACTTTAAGAAATTTGTATATTTTCCATATACTTGCACCGAACATGGTAGGGATACCTAAGAAGAATGAAAATTCTGTTGCGACAAAGCGGGAGGCACCAATCATGATTCCTCCAAGAATCGTAGCGCCAGAGCGTGATGTTCCGGGAATCAATGCTAATACTTGAAACATCCCGACAATTAGTGCTGCTTTATAAGTGAACTTGTTCAAATCGGTACATTTTGGTTCTTTGTTTTTGTTTCTTTTCTCAACGACGATGAAGCCGATCCCGTAGATGATCAGAACGATCGAAACAGAGAGGAAATTATAGAAGTGAGCGTCTAACCAATCGTCCAGTGGCAAACCAATGATGACTGATGGTAAGACAGCAATGATCACTTTCGACCAGAGTGTCCAAGTGTCTCTCTTTTCCAATGCATTTTTGGTGGGTGAAAAAGGGTTTAATTTATGGAAATAGAGGTAAACAACCGCCAGAATCGCTCCTAACTGGATCACGACGTTGAACATCGCCATAAATTCCGGGCTTACTTTCAACCCAATAAATTCATCAGCAAGGATCAAGTGACCGGTACTACTGATGGGAAGCCATTCGGTAATGCCTTCAATGATCCCGAAAAGGATGGCTTTAATAAAATTCGCAAAAAACATTTGTTCAGTCCTTTCTTGTATGGTGAAATACATTACATAGTATACCTGTTCTAGGAAAAAATACCAAACACTTCCTAAAAAAAGAGCAGTTTTTCTTGCTGAAAAAATCGTCAAGCCGAGGATCTTTTCAGCAAAAAACTACTCTTACTTTTGTTGATTCATTATTGCAAGAAAATCAAGCGAGGAGATCTTGTGAAAGGGCAAGTCCTTTCTTGATATATTCAGTGTTGCCCACTTCCGCAATTGTGAATTCACCATTTTCATAAATCAGTCGGGTAACCGAACCATTATCGATGTCCACACGCACGTTGTTTTCGTTATTGATCAAATGCAGCAAGAAGGCGATCGTTAGACCATGGGACACAACTAACGCATTGCCGCCGCCTTTTTTCTCAACCCGATACGCGATGTCTTCAAAGCCGGTTTTGACCCGTTCAGTCAATTCATCGAAGGATTCGGCCCAATTCGCTGTGTCCGCACGATGAATCGCATTGGCAACAGCCTCAAAGCTGACATGGCTAGCAATCATATTGTCATAATCAGGGAAATCCAACACACGAGGAATGACGCCCCACATTTCTGCATCATAAGCCCCTTCTAAAGACCCAAAACACCATTCTCTGATTCGTTTATCAATATGATAAGGAATCTGAGGCCCACGTAAATGCTCGCCCAAGATCAAGCGCATGGTTTCGATAGCACGACCACTATCACTGGATACTGCTTCCACAAAATCGATCTCCCGGAGACCAAGCCCAAGATAATGGATTCCTTGTTCACCTGTGCGGGTCAATGGAGTATCACACCATCCCTGAACGCGCTGTAATGTATTGAACATTGTCTTACCGTGTCGCACGACATATAATTCTGTTCTTGCCATATCGTTTCCTCCTTTTACATTTATCTAAAAAATGGATTTGTCCGTTTTTCGTTTTCAATCGTCGTTGGCTCACCATGCCCTGGATAAACAGTTAATTGGTTGGGCAGAATAAACAACTCAGATTGGATACTCGTTAATAATTGTTCCAAATTACCAGTTGGTAGATCCGTACGTCCAATACTGCCTTTAAAAAGGGCATCTCCTGAAACGACAAAATCATCAAAAATAAAGCTGACACTCCCAATGGAATGTCCCGGAGTTGCCACAACGCGAAAAGAGATGCCGTCAATTTGATAATCTTTTAACGCCAATTCATGCTCTGCAGGACGTGCAGTAATACCGCCTAAGTCAGGATGGCGACCAGAAAGATTTTTTAGAGGATCTCCTAACCAATCTTGTTCTAATGGACTGACATAAACGGGGATACTGTAATAGTCTCTTAAGTGATCCACTGCACCGATATGGTCATAATGAGTATGGGTCAATAAGATTGCACTAGGCTTTGCTTCTGTTTTTTCGATTTCAGCAATGATTCGTTCAGCCTCTGCTCCCGGATCAATGATTAATAAATGCCCATCTTGCCAAACCAAGTAACAATTCTCTTGAACAGGGCCGGTGACTAAGCCAATGATTTTCATATTTTAACCTCCTCTGTTTCTTCTTTTAGTATAGCCTAAAGTATTCAAGGAAACAAAAAAAGCTTTTTAAAGATTCACAGTTTTGCTCTTTATTTAGGAAAAAGCAAGAGAGCGTAAAATGGCTCTTCTTGCGCTGGTGGAAGAAACCAAAGAGAAAATGAGATTAAAAAAATCTGCAAAAAACGGCAGTTTGATTAAAAATAGGGTCGTTTTTAAAAAACTATCCCGAAAAATTTTCTAAGAAACCTCCGTAAAAAAAATACACTGTTATACTATAATTAATTCAAAAAACCTTAATTATGGAAATAGTGGAGGCAGTAACATGAATAAGAAAGTATGTCTAGTTTTATGCTCATTCTTTTGCAGCTTGTTACTCGCAAGCTGTGGGCAAGAAAATAAAGCAATCAAAACGAGCGAACCTACGACAGCTACTGCGACCAAGCTCAGATCCACAAATGCCGAGAATGTCGACTTGATGCTGATTCAAGAAGAAAGCAGTCAATTTCCGCAAAGCCAAGGTGTCTATGATCTGCAAGGAGAAGAATTGACCATCGTCAAACAATACTTGCCTATGACAGAAAGTAGCAGTGATGAAACGTTGAGTGGTTCGGCACTCAAAAAAAGAAATGAAACGATCCAAGCAGACTTTGAAAAAAATTTTGCTTCCGCGAATCTTCGCTTAAAAGATGATCCCTTTGAAATCTACGAGACGACCTTACATGGGGCTTCGTTTTCCATCGATGGAAAATATTTATTTTTACGAGCCCATGGGTTGGAATTAAAATTTCAGTATGATGAAGCAACCAATCGTGCCTACGATGAGAACAATGTGCGCTATGAAGTTCAAGTGGATCAGTGACGGATACTAATGAGAAATGCCTGAAAATCAGAACAGTATAAGAAGTTTAAGAGAAATAGATGCCACAAGAAAGTGACAAGTCGATTGAGACAACTTTCGATTGCGATGATGCCAAGAATTAAAACACATCATTAGGCAAGAAGAGAGGTTGTTTTTGATATGCTGTAACCATTGTAGGCATTTTTTAAGAAAATGTGAAAAAGACTGCAAATCCTGCAGGCTTTTTTTGTTCGCTTTAAAATCAGTGAAGCTTCCGATATAATAGCTCCGAGAAGGTGATCACGTGTATAAAGGAAAAATTGCTGTCCGAAAAATCGTTGAATTTATTTTGCGCCGTGGTGATATCGATAGTCGCAAAGTCAGTAACCATACTGCTCAAGAAGGCGCTCGTATCCATCGACGATTGCAAAAAGAAGCCGGCGATGCCTATCAAAAGGAAGTCTTTTTCAAAATAGAAAGCGAGATCGAAAAGGACAAGTTAACTATCGAAGGACGTGCAGACGGCTTATTCTATGACGAAGAGAAACAATGTTGGGTAATCGATGAGATCAAAACGTCAGAACCCTACTTTGAAGATCTTCCTGAGGATCAAATCGATTTATTTTTTGCTCAAGGGATGGTTTATGCTTATATTTACCTTCAAGAAGAAAAGTTGACGGAAATTGAAGTCCAACTAACCTATTACCAGACGACGGAGCAGCTGATCACCCGTGTCCGTCGCCATTTTACAGTGGAAGAACTTACTGAATTTTATACCCACTTGATCAATGAATATCATAAATGGCTGGTTTTTCAGGAAAATTGGCGCCGTGTTAGAAATACTTCACTACAACTGTTAAAATTTCCTTTCGAAACGTATCGAAAAGGGCAACGGGAATTGGCTGCTGCCGCTTATAAGACGTTAAAAAACGGCAAGCGATTGTTTGCTGAAGCGCCAACAGGTACTGGAAAAACCATATCGACTCTTTTTCCTGCACTAAAAGTATTAGGAGAAGGGGATGGCGATCGTTTGTTTTATTTGACGGCAAAAACGATCACTCGCCAAGTAGCTGAAGATGCTTTAAGCAAGTTGGCGGATAACGGCAGTGAAACAAAAAGTGTGACCCTCACTGCCAAGGATAAGATTTGCTTTTTAGATGAACGGAATTGTACGCCGGAACATTGCCCATATGCGAATGGCTATTATAACCGAATCAATGAAGCGCTATGGGATCTGCTTCATCATGAAAATCAAATCACACGAGAAGTGATTGAAACGTATGGAAAAAAGCATACCGTCTGTCCCTTCGAACTTTCGCTGGATGTCAGTGTGTTTTGTGATGTCATTATTGGTGATTATAACTATCTGTTTGACCCGACTGTTTATCTCCGACGCTTTTTTGAGGAACCAGAAGAAGATTACTTTTTCTTGATCGATGAAGCCCATAATCTCGTCAATCGTTCAAAAGAGATGTATTCAGCAGAGATTCGTCGCAGCACGTTTAAAGATCTTAGAAAGCAATTGCCAATGGATCAACAAAAACTTCGTCGAGCATTGAATAAAGTGGAGAAAGAATTCTCTGCGATTGAAAAAATCGCTGAGACGGATCATTGGAAGTACCATCATCAAAAAGAACCCCATGAAACGATGAACAAGCAATTAGCAAAGCTAGCTGAGCTTATGAAAGAATGGCTGCCAGCTAACCCTGAACATACGGCTCAGGAAGCGGTGCTGCAAAGTTATTTTGAAGTGAATCACTTTTTGAAAATTGCTGAATTCTATGACGATCATTATGAAACAACAGTAGAGGTCACTCGATATGAGCTGACTCTTCGTCAATTTTGCATTGAACCGGCTCCTTTTCTACAGCAAGTGTTAGACAAAGGAAAAGCCAGCTTGTTGTTTTCAGCCAGTTTCACGCCTCTTGATTATTACCAGGAAGTGCTGGGAGGCGGAGAAAAAGCATTACGCTATCGACTGCCAAGTCCATTTGATCCTGCAAATCAAAAAATCCTGATCGCAAATTACATCCAGACGACTTACCGGCAACGGACAGCCAGTCTGCCAGCGATCGTAGATGCCCTTTATCGAATGGTTCACGCAAAGTCAGGCAATTATATGGTTTTCTTTCCTTCTTACCAGTATTTGGACGAAGTAGCAGAAGCATTTCATCACGCGTATCCGACTATTAAGATGCTCGTACAGGATACAGCTATGAATGAAACGGAACGAGAAAATTTTTTAGCGGAATTCAAATACGACACGGCGGACGCTGAAGAAAAAACTTCGTTGATAGGATTTTGCGTATTGGGCGGAATTTTTTCGGAAGGCATCGACTTGAAGGGAACTCGTCTGATCGGAACGGCGATTGTTGGTGTCGGATTGCCGCAAATCAATCACGAACAAGAACTGATTCGGGACTATTATGAAGAAAAAAAACATGCTGGTTTTGCCTATGCCTATCGGCTGCCTGGAATGAACAAAGTTCTGCAAGCAGCGGGACGTGTCATTCGTGATTCTAGGGATCAAGGCGTGATCCTGTTGCTGGATCAGCGTTTTCATACAACGGCTTACCAGCAACTGTTTCCATTACACTGGCAACACGCCCAAACCTGCTTTCGACCAGAGCAGATTAGCAAAGCAATGGACCATTTCTGGCAAAAACAAAAAGACTCTCAGCACCGATCGTAGACCGTACATGCGGTTTGCGATCGGTACAGAGAGAAGTCAACGATAATTTGTGAATTGTAAATCGATCGGTAATTCAAGCTTGCGCAGCAGCTGGATGACTTCTTGTAAATCGTCACGGCTTTTACCAGTGACACGAATCTGATTGTCTTGAATCTGCGTTTTAACTTTCAATTTTGCATTTTTGATGGCGGTCGTAATTTTTTTCGCCTGTTCTTTATCAATGCCGTTGATCAATTCTGCAGTCTGACGGGCTTTGGCGCCAAGTGCATGTTCAGTCTGTGAGAATTGGATATTTTTTGTCGGAACACTTCGTTTGATGAGTTTGCTGCTTAACACATCTTTGATTTGTTCAAGTTTGAATTCATCGTCTCCCACGATTGTTAATTTATTGCCATCCATTTTAATTTCAACTGTCGAACCTTTAAAGTCAAATCGATTCTTTAATTCTTTTTCTGCTAGTTGGATGGCATTTTTTACTTCTTCTGTATTGATTTCAGATACAACATCGAAACTTGCTTCTTTTGCCACAAAAGATCATCCTTTCTATTTTTCTTTGATTTTACCATGAGTCAGAAAAAAGAGGGGAGAGAAACTAAATTTTTGCAAATAATAGTTTCAATTTTAGACACAAACTGCTATTCTTTAAAAGGAGATTTTTTGTGAAGGAGAAATGGCATTGTGAGTAAATTATGGACGAAACATCAGCAGTCGGAAAGACTGAAAAAAATCGGGGTTATTTTGTTGTCAGGATTGACCGCAGCGATCGCGTTGAATTTCTTTTTGATTCCTGCAAAAGTACTTTCTGCAGGGATGAATGGTGTTGCCCAGTTGATCGTAGCAGTCGGGTGGGAACAATTCGGCTTGCATCTTAGTACCGGTCTCTTTATTTTGCTTTTGAATGTGCCAATCTTTATTTTAGGCTTTATCAAACTAGGCAAAGCTTCCACTTGGATGAGTTTTATTAACGTTGTAGTGGTCTCTTTAATAACGATGATTTTGCCTCAAGGAGAAATCACAAACAATATCCTCGTGAATTCGTTGATTGGCGGCGTATTACTTGGTGTTGGAGTCGCTTATTCGTTAAAAATGGGTTTCACAACGGGAGGAATGGACATCCTCTCATTGATTTTATCAAAAACGACAGGTAAGACTGTCGGCAAATATATGTTTATGCTTAATGGCATTATTGTTATGCTGTCAGGGTTTATTTTCTCATGGGAGAGCGCCTTGTACACGATCATTTCCATTTTTGCTATGAGTTATGTGGTGGATATGCTTCATACAAGCCATCAAAAAGTTACGGCATTGATCATCACCACCAAAGCGGAATCTGTCGGCAAGAATATTTCAAAACATGTGTTTCGCGGTATGACATTGTTGCCATCTGTAGGAGGGTATTCTGGTGTTCCTGGAAATATGATTATGATGGTAGTTACTCGTTATGAAATCTATGATTTGGAACAAGCTGTTTTAGAAGCGGATGAGAATGCATTTATCAACTTTGTTCCGACTCAATCGATCACAGGACGTTTTGCAACAGACGATGAACAGCGTACATTCAAAACAACCGGAGTCTTTCCAGAATTGAAAGTTAACAAAAAGAATCGTCCCTAAGGAAAACGAAAGCAAAAGTGTCATTTACAAAGGGATTAAAACAAGTTATGATTTGAACAGATCATCAAAGGAGGTTTCGACTATGCCTTATACTGAAGCAGAAAGCGAAGCAATCAAAGAACGTGTCTTAGCAGCGTTAGAAACAGTTATTGACCCAGAATTAGGGATTGACATTGTCAATCTTGGTTTAATATATGAAATCGAATTTGACGGGGAAACAGGCGATACAGTTATTAAAATGACATTGACCACTATGGGTTGCCCATTAGCCGACGTTTTGACCGAACAAATTCACGAAGCACTAAGCGATATTCCAGAAGTCAAAAATCCAGAAGTAAAATTAGTCTGGTATCCCGCTTGGACGACCGATAAAATGAGCCGTTATGCACGGATCGCGTTGGGGATTCGCTGATTCCAATGCAGCGGCTGTTAGTTTCGTAAGTCGTTTGAAATAGTATGGATGTATAAGTACATTTCATTCTCTAAATAATCCGTAGAAATTTTGGAACTCTTTTATTAACTTTTAAGATAAGTTAGTAAAGGAGTTTTTTAGTTAAACAATTTTTTATTAGTATCTGTTGCATTTTCAATAAGGAAACGCGACCCCATACCTCTGTTAAACAGGAAGCTTTATAGTAAAAGAAAAGTGAGTCTGAATTTAGCGAAATGAACGATTTTCGTGCGACGACTGCTTGTCGTTTCAGAGACCATTTTTGTAAAAAATGATAAAATAATGATCGATAACTAAAGAAAAGGAATCCGGCCTATGCTATTAACAAAGAAAAAACTCTCTCGCCTAGCGGCTCCCTATAATGAAGGAGATATGAGTATTGGTTTTGCCGAATCACAAAGTATAGAAAGTATAAGCAGCAAAACGATTTTACTTGTGAATGATCGCCAAGTAATCATTTTATTTTTGAACTTTTTTCAAACAAAAGTCATTGATCACATGGCTTACACCAGAAAAGATCTAGTCAATGAGCAATTAAGTCAAGGGTTCAATGGGTTAGACGTTGTTTGGCGTTTTACAGTCCAAAATAAAAAATGGCGTTTTCGCATACTAAAGAAAATAGTCACACTAGGAAAAATGCAAAGAGAATTGATCGAGCGGCTCTAAAAGAGGGTACGTACCTAAATTGTAAAAGAATTTTGAGCGGTAATTTGATGAAGACTGATTGTCTTTTTTTCAAGGATCTCAGCGAATAGAGAATTGCTACAAATAAAATAATGACGAAACCTAAAACGGCAATTGCATTTTGCAAACTAGAAAGGTAAACTATTTTCAATGAAGAAAGGAGACGAACAATGTTAATGACTAAATTTGGTGAATTCACCTACGACAATCCCTTTATGAATGCTTCCGGCGTTCACTGTATGACCACTACGGATTTGGAGGAACTTGCAGCATCAGAAGCCGGTTCTTTTGTTACAAAAAGTGCCACTTTAGCACCGCGAGAAGGAAATCCCGAACCGAGATATGTGGATCTCGCTTTAGGAAGTATCAATTCAATGGGATTACCAAATAAAGGCTTAGACTATTATTTGAATTTTGCTTTAGAGAAACAAGAAGCAATCGCTCCTGAAGCACCTTTCTTCTTTTCTGTTGCAGGCATGAGTGTTGAAGAAAATATTGAACTTCTAAGAAAGATTGAAGCTAGCAACTTTCGTGGTATCACAGAGTTGAATCTTTCTTGCCCGAATGTCCCAGGAAAGCCACAAGTTGCTTATGATTTTCCATTGACAGAACAAATTTTAGAGCAAGTTTTTAGTTTCTTCACGAAGCCTTTAGGCGTGAAATTACCGCCTTATTTTGACCTGGCGCACTTTGATCAAATGGCTGAAATTTTGAATAAATTCCCTTTAACATACATCAATTCTATCAATAGTATTGGTAATGGTCTATATATAGACCCAGAAACAGAAGCAGTAGTGATCAAGCCTAAAGAAGGCTTTGGCGGTATCGGTGGCGAGTATGTCAAACCAACAGCACTCGCCAATGTTCGGGCTTTCGCGACCCGACTAAAACCAGAAATCAATGTAATCGGAACTGGCGGCATTCGTTCTGGACAAGATGCATTTGAGCATTTGTTATGCGGAGCGACGATGTTACAAATCGGAACGGAATTACAAAAAGAGGGACCAGCGATTTTTGCCCGTCTGAAAAAAGAATTGACAGAAATTATGACTGCCAAAGGCTACACATCGATCGATGAATTCCGCGGTAAACTTCGCTCATTGTAGCCGATTAGCAAATTGCTACTGAAGGAGGAATGGCATGATCCAGTTTAGAAAAGCGACGCTCTCTGATTTGCCGGAAATGATGGCTCTCTTTGAGATGGGCATACAATCCTTAAAAAAACAAGGCTCACCTCAATGGCAAAATGGCTATGGTCCCACTCGTGAAAAAATCAAAGAAGATATCAATCAACAAGAAAGTTATCTCTTGTTATATGACGATCAAATTGCTGCTTCTGCCGCTTTAGTCAAAGGGGTCGATCCCCTTTATACTGCGATAATCGAAGGTAGTTGGTCAGGGGATGGGCCTTATGCATCAATCCATCGTGTCGTAGTCAGTGACCATTTTAGAGGCAAACAATTGAGTGCACATTTACTAAAAGCGCTAGAGGAAGAAGCGTTAGCAAAAGGGATCCATGATTTACGGATTGATACCTATCAAGCAAATATTGGAATGCAGAAAGTGATCGAAACCTGTGGTTATCAATATCGTGGGCAAGTTGTTTTCCCTATTCCACACGGTGAACGACTGGCCTATCAGAAATTAATCTAATTGATTGGGTGAATATAGTAATATCTGCTGTAATTGCCAGACCACAAGCGGAATGGCTGAGCCATACTAATTCCTTAATTTCCTTAGCGGGTTCAGGTCGAATTTGGGCAGCTTGTTTAGCTCATAAATAAGATGTTTTTTGAAAGATTGATCATGACGGAAAGAAAGATAGCAAGTTTTGCGTAGCTTTATTATGCAGGGCTTGCTATCTTTTTGTTTATTTTTATTCCGAATAGACGAAATTAATTAAATGTATAAAAATAGAGAGTTATCACTTTATTTTAATATTTTGCATATGGTAAAGTTGATTTGAGTAAACAATGGAGGAGAATCCAATGAAAAAAAGAAAAAGTATGCGTAAGGCGTTGGCAATGCTAGCGGCTCTATTGATCACCCTTGGACAAGGGGTGCCTGCGGTTGAAGCATTGACTGTCTTAGAGAATAACGCAGAATCAGCAATAGTCGATTCAGGCTCATCAATCTCAGACGAATCAAATGAATCCTCAGAACCATCTGAAGACCGAACGGCCGATTCTTTCGAAACGGCATCAAGCAGTCAAAGTATGGAAACAGAAGAATCCATTGATGAAAGTCATTCTACTGAATCATCGTCTTCTAGTGAAACGACTGAGGAAACAAGTGAAAGTACAAGTACGTCTGAAAGTGAGACATCTTCCTCAAGTAGCAGTGCGTCGACAACGGATTCAACTAAGGATTCTACAACGCCTAGTATGTCTTCTACTACCGAAAGGCCATCAGGAACCAGTCATTCATCAAAGCCAAATGATACGACAGCAAATTCCACCCAAAGTTCTTCGGAACCAAAGACATCCAACACAGGTTCTTCAGTCAGCCAATTGCCGCCATCCAATCAGCCTATAGCAGATTCTTCCCAGACAGTTGATTTATCAGATAAATTGGTTACCACCCCAACTGATTCTAATTTGAATGGCTATATCTTGCCGTTGTTGAATCAGTTAGCAAATGAACGATCCGCAGCGCTGATTTCAGAAGCGTTGAATCAACTAGGCAAACCATATGAAAAAGATGCGCAGGGTACTGGATTTAATAATCTTTCGTTGCCTATTGCTGTTTATCATGGCGTTTTTGATATAAAAGGGATCGAAACTTATGATCAGCTTAGCCGGGTAGGAAAGCAAACATCACTTGAAAAAGCCGTACCTGGAGATCTTTTGTTTTGGAAAGACGGTCAGCAATTAGTCAAAGCAGCAATTTACCTTGGACAGGATAAACTGATCATGGCAGATCAACCCCAAGCGGAACAAATAGTCAAGGAAGAAAAAGCGGCGACAGAAAACAATGGCGTACGCATCTATACTATTACTGATAAACAGAATAGTACTGCGGAAACAAAACAATTGATCCAAGAAGATCAGGTAAACAAACCAGATGTAGTAGTTCATTTTTCTGACTCGCAAAAAGTAACACCTCATGGACAATCACTAATCGCTAAGTATGCGGCTAGCTATGATTTTCGCAAGAATCCGCAAACAGAAGCATTTGTTGCGGCAATTGCAGAAGATGCTCGGGAACTAGGCTTAACTTATGGTGTGTATGCGTCGGTTATGATTGCACAGGCAATTTTGGAAAGCGGATCTGGTCAGAGTGGCCTTGCTTCTCCTCCGTATTATAATTTGTTTGGAATCAAAGGAACTTCCGGTAGTCGTTCCGTTTCTATGATGACAGCTGAGGATAATGGGACCGGAGAATTTTATACGATCCAAGCTGCTTTTCGTGCCTATACAGGATACAAGGAGTCGTTAAAGGATTACGTTCATTTACTGCGGACAGGAATTAGTGGGAATGCTGATTTTTACAAAAAGGTTTGGCGTTCTGAAGCAAAAAACTACCTGCAAGCGACTGAATATTTAAAGGGGCGTTATGCAACGGATACGAGCTACAACAATAAACTGAATTCATTGATTGCTGTCTATGAATTAACGAAATATGATGAAGCCAAAGCTGGCAGCGGCGTTGTCCTACAATCAAAAGAAGCGATTCCCAAAGAGTATCGGCAGCTGTTGGTGTTTCCTGATTATAACGGTGTAAATTATAATACCTCAGGTTCTTATCCAGTCGGACAATGTACTTGGTATGCTTACAATCGGGTCAAGCAATTGGGCGGCAGTGTGGATGAATATATGGGGAATGGTGGAGAATGGGGAGCAACCGCAAAACGTTTAGGCTATAAAACGGCGGCTACTCCAAAAGCAGGCTATCTGATCAGTTTTAGCCCAGGCACTGCTGGCTCTAGCACACAATATGGACATGTCGCCTTTGTGGAAGCGGTTGGCAAAGATGGCATTTTAATATCAGAGGGCAACGTTATTGATGGCAAAACGATTTCTTATCGAATCATTCCCAATGAGCTTGCTTATTCGCAAAGTGTCAGTTATATTGCCCCAAAATAAAATTTCGACCAAAAACTCTAGCGAATCGTAAAAATTCGGTTGTCAACTTCTGCCACAATTGCTAAGATAGAGCACGTAAAGGACGGTGCCGAATGAAAAAACGTATCAAAAAGAAAAAAGCCTATAAAAAGTATATCCAAGACATATTCACAGGATATGAAGAAATGTTGGAAAATCCTGAGCTCAAGGAGAGATCCTTTAGTTATTTGAAAGAAGAAACAGTCTTGAGACGTGATGAAAACGATCAGATTCGTTTTCGGACTCGGGACATTGATTAAACTGCCTATTTTAGGCAGTTTTTCTTTTTCAAAAATAATTGAAAGTATTTCAGAAAAACACTTGCTCTTTCATACGCTTAATGATAAAGTAGTGAACGTTGGCAAAACACGCCGACAGTCAAAACCTTTCAAAAAAACTTTTTGAAAAAAGGGCTTGACCAAAACGGAAACAGATGATATTATAACGAAGTCGCAAAT